>AMWB02169207.1_pt9 | contig 95306 bp, 66 predicted proteins | sample 200311 | NCBI WGS metagenome assembly AMWB02 (sample SAMN02737377, study PRJNA173069) | bioreactor metagenome | biome: anode biofilm in microbial fuel cells | place: USA: California | collected 2010-12-16 | reverse complement strand
AGGCGTCTCTGCCTGGCGGCCTCTTTTCTTGTTGCCTGCTCTGACAGATTTGTAGGTCAAGACCCCCTTGGGGTCTTGACGATTGATGCTACTCCGTTCCCCTCAGCACCCTTCCCGCGGCACGGGACCGCCGAAGAACAAATAATCGATCAAATACGACAGGTCCGAAATATCCACACTGCAACTGCTGTTCAGATCCCCCACTAATCGCGGCGTGATCTCCGCGCCGAAAAACAGGAAATCCACCAGCGCCGTCAGATCGCCGATATCGCAGGCGTGCGAGTGATCGATATCCCCCGGCACCCAGATCCAGAAATCCTTCACTTCCGGACAAAGCGTCTCCGCTCCGTTCCGGTCGACCGCCCAGGCCCGCCACCAGAGGTGCGTGCCATACGGCAGGGAGTCCGGCATGATCATGCTGTTGGTCCACAACGAATCGAACTGCATCGCCAGCGTGAACGATTCGTTCAGCGACACCTGCACTCGATACCGCGCCCAGTCCATCGGATCAGGATCGCGCGAAATGGTCCAGTATAACGTCGGACGGCGCGTGAATACCGGCAATCCCGTGGAGTCGGGCGGGGACAGCAGCACCGGCGCACTCGGTGGTTCGTTGGCGCTGTTAACGATGAAGTGCGAGGTCCAGCTCCATTCGGAGTATTCGTAGCCGTCGAAAGCCCGCGCGTGCCAGTAGTACCACCGATTCTCCTCAAGCGGCGGCGTCACCGTCCACGACGTCGTGTCCGGATCATGCCCCTCCGGTATGTTGCTGTCCGATACCACGAGCTGGGTCAGCATGCTGTCGCTGTAGATGGCAAACTGATAGGTGAGCGGGTCGTTCTCCGGATCGTGCGAATTCTCCACCGACAGCGTCGGCGTCGGGCCCGTCGGCGTGGACCAGTACGGTCCCGCCGGGAATGGCGCCGAGGGCGGGCCGTTGGTGTGGAAACTGCCGTCGTACCAGTTTGTCCAGAACGCACCGTTGTGGAGGCGCAGGCGGAAGTAATAGGTCGTGCTGTCGGTGAGCGGTGAGCCGCCATAGGTGACAAACGTATCGCTGGAGTTGACCGGCGCGGGGTTCCAGCATTCGGCATAGGTCCAGTTCGTGTCCGAGCCGACCGCGATTTCAAACTGCGTCTGCGGCCGCGCCATGTCGTCGCTGTAACTCCAGTAGATGACCGGATTGCTGACGATCACGTGCTGCATGTTGGGCGGCACATCGACACTCGTGACCTGCAGCCCCTGACAGGCGCCGAGCGTGACATTGCCGACCGTCTGCCCACACGGGCTGTTGGCGGCCAGACACGGGGAGAGCGTATGGACACCGAGGGTAGCGTAACCGGAGTCGCAGAACAGGGGATCGGCGGAGAAGTTGTTGTTCTGGCTCGCCTGATCGGCGATACACCCCACCCAATCCCCGCCTTCGTTGCCGAAGATGTCGGTACAGGTGAAGACGATAGCCGAGTCCGCAGCGTCTTCGCAGTATACTGGTGGGCTGCCAAAGTTGTCGACAATTAGACAGCGGATTCCACTTGAAGGACCGAATTCAGACGAGTTAATGACAGATAGTGCCGAACCGATTGGAGCCGCGTTATCTAGGAATAAGCAACTGGCAGCACCCACCTGGCTACCCGAGTAGACATGAATCGCCCCTCCCCTCAGTGATGCGCTATTGCTAAGGAAACGTGTATTCGATACCGTGACATGGGCCATCAAATCGACGTAGATGCCCGCACCCTCCGTTCGCGTATTACCCGCAATAATGCTATTGTAGATCTCGAGTCCATCGCCGCCCGTAACGATTCCTCCTCCGCCATTATTCTCGATCCTGCAATTCCATACACTGAAATTGTCTCCCTCGAGAGTCAGTCCTGCACCTTCATTTCCTATCAAACTACTATTAAGCACATCGAACGACCATGAAGCGTCCACTCCCATTTCCCCATTGTCGCTTACAACGCAAGAGTCGATTTTGCCGCCACTCGCGTGTTCAGAAACTATCCCCGAGGAAGTATTTCTTTCTATGCGGCAGTTCGTCAAGTGAAGCCCGGAGGAGCCGCTACAATACGCTCCAATGCCAATGTTGTCGGATATTGAACTAGTCCTCCCAACCATAGCGAAACCCGCATAAACCCCACCGGATTGATTCTGGGCAATCCAGCAACCTTGGATCGAGAGATCGCCCACATTAACCCCCACTCCTTGGTTATAGAGAATGGAACTCCCTCGAATGCTTGCCCGGCTCGCTGCAATTCCCACTCCAAGATTACTCAATACGAGACAGGATTCGATTACTAGTGGAGCTGCGTAATCACCTCCTGCGAGGATGCCACCCCCCTTGTTTGCTGAGATAACGCATCTTCTTATTGTCAAAGTCTTTGCGCAGTACACACCCCCGCCGATCACTCCGCCCGACCCATTCCGGATCGTCAGCCCAACCAAAGCCGAGCTGGTATCCTCGTCCATCACGCACCGAACCACACTCCCCGTATCACTCACGCCGAGCACTGTCGTGTCGCCGTCGATAATCGTATTGGCGATGTGGTCCGTGTCGCTATCGAGGATATACCGGCTGGCGACCGTGATCTTCTTTCCCTTGAAGCTGATCCGCTCGTAATAGACGCCATCCTCAATCAGCACCGTGTCCCCATCGTAGGCCGCATCGATCGCCGCCTGAATGGTGGGGTACTGAATCGGGGCAAGGATAACCCCCGGCTCGCAGGCGACCGGCATAGCGCCGATCAACGCGCCGCACGCGTTATTGGCCGGCGCACACGGCGACGTCGACCGAATGCCGTAGTTGCCATTGGCCGTATCGCAAAACTGCGGATCGGCGGAGATGTTACCACTTGCGCCGTATTGGTCAGCAATCCAACCCACCCAGTCCCCGCCCGTGTTGCCGAACACATTGCAGCATGATAGGTCGACAGAGAGCTCGCACCCAGAACTGCAGAAGAAGGGGTCGCCGCCGACATTATTGGCAAAGACGCAATTGACAAAGTCCTGAATGCTGCAGCGGGTGTCAGATGAACCAATACCACTGAAGACCGCACCAGAGTCGGCGCTATTTCCCACGAATGTCGAATTTCTTATCTGAATGCACCCATCAGACCAAGCTATGGCACCGCCTCTGGACGCCGTATTTCCCTCGAAAAGGCAATCAGCTGCCTCAAGATAACCGCCGTAGTACCTCAGGCGGATCGCGCTCCCGCCGTTTTGAGACAGTGTACACTTATCGAGAAAGGCATAGCCGTCGGGGTGAATCACGATGCCGCCATCACCATTCCCGGAAATAACGCAGGACCTCACCTTCCCTCCAGCCACGTCGCCGAAGTAAATGCCTGTTCCGGTATTGTCTGAAATGATGGTATTATAGACTACATCTCCTGCGTCCTTGGCAGTCTCGCGTGTCCATTTGATTTTGCCACCCTGTGTTCCGGCCCAATGCAGACCACCACCATTGTTGCTGATAGTGCAATCCCAAATGTGCCACAGATGCCCCCCGTTGATATAGGCGCCGTAGCCCGCATTTCTCTCAATACGTGTGTGGTCAAATGTGAGCGCTGCTTCTACAACACCAACGCCGTGTCCCAGGTTGTCAGTTATCTCGCAGCTATTAAAGACGATTCCGGCAAAACGCTTTCCGAAAACACCATAGCCGTTTTCTGAAATTCTGCAGTGCGTAAACTCCCCACTACCTCCAAGGAACGAGGCAGCACTTGAGTTCGAGGTGATTCGACAATATCTGATGCTGATCATCATTTGTTCGTTCGCCCAGATGCCCCCGCCGACACGCCCGAGATCTTCAGTAATTGTGCCAATCCCTCGCTGAATGCTGAGGCCAACCAATTCGAATGTCTCGTTGAATTCGCACTTGCATAGAACAACGCTGTTGCTGTCCGACACGCCCACTACCGACGTGTCCCCGTCAATAATCGTCGCTGTGATGTGTGCTGTGTCTTGATCGAGGATCATCTGGCTCGCCAGGCAAATGCTCTTGTCAGCAATGCGCAGCAGCTCATAGTAATGCCCGTCCGCTACCAGCACCGTGTCGCCGGTGAGGGCGGCATCGATTCCCGCCTGTATCGTGGGCTGATCGGATGGCACATTGATGATGCCGGCAACCGATGAACACGCCGCCAGCACACCAACGATCAGAACTAACGCTGTACTGAGCTTCATACTACCCCCGCCTGACTCTTGGACATGACGCTGTGAATAACCTACCCCTGCCCTCGATGGCTTCTGAGGGCCAAGGGACTGTACCTATAAGTATACGCGTAACTCGCTATTTGTCAATCCTTTCCCGCCGGAAGCCGACCACTCACGCCCGCAATTTCGAAGTGAATTCGGAGGAGAAAACCGATTGCTCGCCGTTTGTAGGGACACGTGTGTACGCATGCCGCCCCTGTCAAAGCGGCGGCACACCACGATCGTTACCCCGGAAAGGAGAGATGACATTCGGACGCCGTGCAGTATCTGTCGGCCCCGGAACACGATAGACTAAGGCAAGCGACTACCAACCAACACAATACCAATCATACGAAACGGCAATGTCCGTCCGGATTGCTACTGCTCCGCCTGTGATGCCGCAAGCATCTGTTGTCTGGGATCTCACTGGTTTGTCATCCCCGCGAAAGCGGGGATCCAGCCGCCGCCTTCTATTCCGCCGGTACCCCACCGCATGCGGTGGGTGCGGTGGCAGAGTGCCCCACCGCCGTCGGCCCGAGCGAAGTCGAGGGCTTGCGGTGGGGCCGGTGATTCGGTGCCCCACCATTTATGGTGGGTTTGCTGCGTCACTCCAAGATGGCGCGCGTTCACCCCTCGTGCTTCACCTTGATCTTGCGCGTTACCGTCACGCCGGCGCTGGTCACCTTCACGTAATAGAACCCGTCCGGCTGCGCGCTGATATCCACCGGAAGGAACTGCTCCTTCACCTTCGGATACTTCTGGTCGAACAGCACCGTACTGCTGTCCTCCTTGTTGGCGTCTCCGCCGACTATCCAGAGGCGGATGTCGAGCGGATCATTCTGGAACACGGCAACCGTGAACAGCCCCTTGTTCCGCATCGGGAACGGCGTCACCAGCGGCAGCGTGTCGGTGGCCAAAGCCGGCGGCGCATCCTTGCTGATGCTGAACCAGTAATCGATACTGCTGCCGAAATCGGACCCGAACGCCTTCACGAGTCGTCCCTGCTTATCCAACAGACGCGCGTAGCCGTAGCCGCCATCGGGGTTGGCCCAGAAATCGAGCCCATCGCCGCCGCTGTCGTGCACGATCAGCCGGTAACAGCCATCGTTCAGATTGAGCGTATCGTAGTAAACCGTCTCGGCGGCCAGCGTGCCGGCCCATCGTTCCCTCACGACCACACCGGACTCGGTCGTCAGGCGATAGCTGGTCTGGGTGGAATCATGATTCGAGCGGAGCGCCAGAATCAGCGGCGAGCTATACACCGGCGGAAGCTTGACTGCCGATGAATCGCTGTTGTCGAACCGATACTCATCGGAGCGGCCGTTCGGCGAAACGAGAATCACCTTGAACTGCCCCTTGCCGGGAGTCGGGCTGAGCAACCCGGGTAACTTGATATCAGCGGATTGCAGCGAGGCGATCCGTCCGACCCAGGAGTAGGTCCGCAGCGGCTGATCCGACAGTCCGTACTTGATCTCAAGCGTTCGCAGCTCCGCGCTCCCGCTGTTTTTGACCCGGATGATCGGGTCGGCGCAGACCGGGTTCATGCGCAGATACTCGTCATCGGGGCTCGGCGCGACAATCTGCTCGAGCGTGGCATCATTGGCCGCCACCGGTGCACTGCAATAGAAGAGGAAGGCCGAGATGCGGTACTGGGCAGTCGGATTCTTGAAGTTCTGATACGGTTGCATCTGTAGCCGCAGGGAGTGGGTGGTGTAGGGGAGAATCGGCAGATTGTAGTAATCCGGCGCCACCATCGAACCGGGGCACCAGTTGGCGCGGTCGTAGATCCAGGTGCCGGATTGCGGGTAGAGGGGGTTCTCACCGCACCGGCGCCATATTTCGCGCTCCGCCACCAGGGAATCATCGAGGAAGATCTTCCGCCACTTGGAGCAGAACTCGGCGCAGTTTTCGGAGTCATCCATGCCGTGGCCGGTCTGCAGGATACGCAGCCGGGCGATCGCGCCGCCGAATCGGTTGTGGAAACTCAGTGGCTTGACCAGACTGTCGAACGGCTTCGCTGTGTCGCCGTAAGGGAAACTCCCTTGCCAGAGCGTGTCGAAGCCGAGCGTATGGTAGGCCGGGAGCCCCTCGGTCATCTCGAAGTCGATGGTGATGAGCCAGCCCCGGTCGGTGTTGGATTCATAGCCGCCGTGCTCGAACACCACCTCGACCGAGTCGCGTAACAGAATTGCGAAGTCGGTGATATCGACTGACCAGGTGAAGTGCCAGGTCGGACCGAATCGCCAGCCATAGGGAGAAATAGTCCGCGCGATTTCGAAATTAACCGGCGGATTGTCGACACTGCCGATCCGGCGGAGGAAGACGTTGTCGACATAGTCCCATTCACCGCAGTGCTGGCTGTCCGGGCACTGGTAGGTGATGTACAGCAGAATGCGGCGGTAGCTGACATCCTTTGAGGGGAACAAAACCCAGTTCGGATAATCGTTGACTCCTTTGGTGGGGTCGGTGACGACCTTGGTCTTGTTATGGGAGATGATATGGCGGATATCTCCGGTGTCGGCGAAGGCAAAAGACACGGCTGCCCCAATGATGGCAATCGTCAGACAGATGCGCTGGTACATACGAGTGGTCCCTCATGGTGCGAGGTGAGCGTATAGATCATGACCTAATGAAGGAATCGCCGGGAGAACCGCAACCGTTTTGTATCTGGGGGCCGGTGCGGAAGCGGCAGCCACGAAAAAGCCCTCCCGTCGGGAGGGCTTACGGAATCTATGGGGAGGCGACTGCGCGAAAGCAACCGCCGAATCACGCGCGGTTTAGCCGTAGATTTCGTTTTCGTTGCACTTGCAGACGCCGGTGTTCACGGCGCGAAACTTCCATGCCCCACCATCGGTCTTCACGGCCTTGATGTGCTTGACATACAGGATCGGGCCGGCGCAGATCGGGCAGGTGTGAACTTCGGCTTTCTTCTTCGCCTTATCAGCGAAGCTCATCTTCTTGGCCATAATAGACCTCCTCTATTTCGATTCCATCACCATGTTCGGTCGCCTTCAACTCCTCTTTAACGGCCAAAAGGAGCCTGGTGGTTTCCCACAACAGAACAAAATCCGGGTTTTCCCGGAACTGGCCGGAGGCGCGGTCGAAGTAGTCGGCGGCGCGACGGTACTCTTTATCCTTCAGCGCTTTAAGCGCCAAGCAGTACGCCTTTTCCGCGGGGCTAAGCATCGGCACCCTCCCGGGTCATTCCGGCCTCGGCCTCTTTGAGCCGCTTCACGTACGGCTCCACCTTATAGTTGTTCTGCTTGAGGTAATATATGAGGAAGGCGGACAAAAGCAATGCGTCTTTGTTTTGCTGTAGTTTGGCGGACCGCAGCGTATCATCGAGGATCGTCAAGATGTGCTGGCGAACCAGCGAGAGGTCGGAGAGGATCCCCGAGAGCCTGGTTAACGTATTGGCGAACAACGTGATAGAATCAGCGTCCGGGCGAATGGGCGCAGTCACCTCGGGGGGGCGCTTGAGCACCAGTTTCTGGGTGCCGGGACCCACCGCCAGGTTCCAGCGATCGATTTCTACCCGGATTTTGCTCTGGGCCGGACTGACTTCGACGTCGCTATGGAGCTCCGACTTGATGGCGCCGAGGATTTCACCGATCCGGTTTCGGTCGGCCGGGCGGAGGCCGGACTCGTGCAGCCACTGGGTATGCTCGGCAAACCAGCCGCCGATGTCATCGGTCAGGTCCTGACCATCGCGGAACCCGAGTGCGATGTCATCGAGGCGGTTGATGCCATCGAGGACATGCAGTCGTTCCTCCTTGAGGTCGACCGCCCTGGTCAGGAACGACTCGAGGACGATTTCGAGCGATTTGAGCGTGTTAGCGCGGTTCAAGCGTCTCTCCCGACAGGGTTCGGGTGGTCATGCGGTTGACCGGCGTACTGCTGGTCGTTCGCTGGTTCAGGTAATTCTCGAACAGATTGGCCAGATTAGTGATCATGGCTTCCAGATTGGCGTTGGATGCAGAGCCAGCCCTGGCTCCGGCGGTATCCCTGGCGCCGGCCGGGGTTATGATGCCGGCCAGTTTCAGCTGCGCGAGCCGCTTGAGGGTTTCATCACGCCCCAGCGGGCTGGTGTTGCAGATATCATTGACGCTGCGGCGACCATCGACCAAGGCCATGACATTCCACTGCGGCGCTTCGAGCGACACCGAACGGGTTCGTCCCCCCTGGGCCGAGGATATGGCGTACACCGTATCCCAATCCGGCAGTGCTTCCTTGATCATGTTCATTTCATCGAAGCGACGGAGTCCCTCGAGGATGACGTTTTCGACGGACAGTCGGACCGTGATCTCCTCTTCGGTGGGGAATTGCTCTTCATAAAACTTGAACGAGCCGGTCTGCCAGGAGAGGAGGGAGTACAGCAGGCTCTCGACCTGTTCCTCGACCACCTTCTGCAGATCGGCGCGATCGATGTATCCTTTGTTCACGAGGATTTCACCGAGCCGCTTGGTGTTTTCGGTCATGGCCTGCGTGTGGACGGCATCTTCGAGCTGCTCGGCGGTCAGTTTGCCGCGTTCCCTGAGCAGTTGTCCGAGATGAAACGTCTGGCGGGGACCATACCCATAGATAATCTCTCCGCTGCGGAAGTAGACCATCACGATGGATTCATCGCGCTGTATGCCGAGTGTGCCGGATTTTCGCCCCGCCGCGATCAGTTGGAAAATCTCGGGCAGGGTGAACTTCTCGATGCTTCCCTGTAGATCAAGATCCATATGTGTGCTCATCGATTTCGTGCTTGCGCTCGTGTCTGCCTGTTGCGTTTTCTCTTTGCAGGTCGGCGTCCGAAGTGAGTCACGCCGACAATTCCTCCGAAGATGCAAAAGAATAGGCGACTGATCGAATCAAGTCAAGACTGAAGTTTGATGGAACGAAGATTTTGCGCGTGGCTGCGTTATCCTGACGGAGAGTGCGTCACATTGAGGGCGGACCGGGGACGGCCGCGTGGTTTTTTGATAGCGTTGCTGACGGCGGGCGCGTATACTTTTCGGGGAGTATGGACGAATCCATTCGCATAGTCGAGATGCGCCAATCCGGTGCACGGTATTGGGTGACGATCTCCTCGCTCGAGAAGCCGCTCGAGGTGAGCGAGGAGCTGGTCCTGCGCCATCACCTGAAAGCGGGGATTGTCATCACGCCGGCCCAGTTGACGCAACTGGCGGCGGAGGCGGAGCTGGCGGCCTGCGACCGTGAGACGGCCCGGCTGCTGGCGATGCGGGATCACTCGTTGGGGGAGTTGCGCCTCAAGCTGGTGCGGAAACAGTTTTCCCGGACAAGCATTAATGAGATCATCGGGCGTTACCAGAAGCGCGGGCTGTTGGACGACGCCCATTTCGCCTTCCTGCTGGCGCGTCGAGCGCTGGAGAAGAACCCTTCCGGCCGGGCTTTCCTGGTGGCCACGCTCGTGAAAAAGCAGATCGAGCGACGATTAGCTGAGCAAACGGCCGACTTGGTGCTGGCGGGTACGGAGGAGGTGGTGCTGGCGGTGGCATCGTTGCGGAAACGGTGGCGGCTCTTGCGGCAGTTAGAGCTTGAAACCGCCCGCAGGAGGGCATATACTTACCTCGGGAGGCGGGGGATCGGATATGAGGCGGCCAAGGCCGCTTTTGAGCAGCTTGCAGACCAGGAAAACGAGGATTAGAGCCATTAAGACCGCAGACATACGACAGTCGTTTCTCGACTACTTTCAGCGCCAGTCGCACAAACTGGTGGCATCGTCGCCGGTAATCCCCTTCAACGACCCAACCATCCTGTTCACCAATGCCGGCATGAACCAGTTCAAGGATGTGTTTACCGGCCAACGGAAAGTGGATTATAGCCGGGCCACCAGCGCCCAGAAGTGCATCCGGGCCGGCGGCAAGCACAACGATCTGGACAATGTGGGGTTCACCGCCCGGCACCATACGTTCTTCGAGATGCTGGGGAATTTCTCGTTCGGGGACTATTTCAAAGAGGACGCCATCCGGTTCGCCTGGGAATGGGTGACCAAAGAGATTGGGCTGCCGAAAGATCGGCTCTACGCGACGGTGTACGAGACCGATGACGAGGCGTTTGCGCTGTGGGAAAAGATTGCACCGGAGCTGAGGGGGGGGAAAGTCCTCCGTTTCGGGAAGAAGGACAATTACTGGTCGATGGGGGACGTGGGGCCGTGCGGACCCTGCTCGGAGATTCATTTCGACCGGGGGAAGAAGTTCGGTGAGGGGCCCAATGACATGGTTAACGGCGAGACCGACCGGTTCGTGGAGATTTGGAATCTGGTGTTCATGCAGTTCGACCAGATGCCGGGCGGACAGGTCGTGCCGCTGCCGAAGCCATCGGTGGATACCGGCGCCGGTTTGGAGCGGATTGCCTGTGTCATGCAGAATGTTGACAGCAATTATCGGATAGACCTGTTTCAGTCGATCATCAAGGCGGTCTCCGATCTGACTCATGCTTCGTACGCCAAACACCAGTCATCACATCATGTTGTGGCGGATCATGTTCGCGCGCTCACCTTCGCGCTGGCGGATGGCGCCGGCATATCGAATGAGGGGCGGGGGTACGTGCTGCGGAGAATACTGAGGCGGGCGGCTCGCCACGGGCGGCTTTTGGGATCGCACGAACCATTTATCTACAAGCTGGTGCCGACAGTCGTGGAGCAGATGTCCGGCGCCTACCCGGAAATCAAAGAGAAGCAACAGCATGTGATGCGGGTAATCCAGACCGAAGAAGAGTCGTTTCTGCGGACGTTGGAAACAGGGCTGGAGTTGTTCGACAAAGTCGCGAAGAAGACCAAGGGGGCCGGCAGCAGTGTGGTGGATGGGGAGACGGTATTTAAGCTATATGACACGTACGGTTTCCCGTACGATCTGACCGAGATACTGGCGACCGAGCACCATCTGAAGCTGGATCAGGCCGGGTTCGATGAAGCGATGAAGCGGCAGCAGGAGCAATCAAGAGCCTCGGCCGCATTCGGTGCTGCCGAGACGGTCAACATGCGAGGGTTCATTGAGGATTTGGAGTCGCGAGGGCTGCTAAAGAAGAAACCGACCCTATTTGACAGAGATCGGCTAGTCGCGCAGTCGAAGATTCTTGATATGACACGAGCCACCGAGGATGCAGTCGCCATAGTGCTGGATCGGACACCATTTTATGTCGAAAGCGGCGGTCAACTTGGAGACACCGGGACGATCGGTAATGACCAGGTCCTGGTTCGCGTCAAAGCTGTCAGCAACTACAACGATTACTACATACACGCCGGTGTGATTGAGAAGGGATCGCTCAGCGATGCGATTTCAGCACCGGAGGTCACGGCCGTTGTTGACGCCGAGCGCCGCTGGGATATCATGCGGAATCATACGGCCACCCATCTGGCGCATGCGGCGCTGCGAAAAGTGCTCGGCGATCACGTGCATCAATCGGGTTCATATGTCGGACCGGACCGGATGCGGTTTGACTTTTCGCACCACCAGCCGATGACCCCTGAGGAAGTGGCCGAAGTAGAGCGACTGGTGAACGAGCAGATCCTGAAAGGGACGCCGGTCGACACCAAAGAGATGCCAGTCGACGAAGCCAAGAAGACCGGCGCGATGGCACTGTTCGGGGAGAAATACGGCGACACGGTACGGGTGGTGGCGGTCCCCGGCTTCTCGCGCGAGCTCTGCGGTGGCACGCATGTGCAGAATACGGCGCAGATCGGGCCGTTCTTTGTCGTGCTGGAAACCGGAATTGCGTCCGGCGTGCGGCGAATTGAGGCGATCACAGGACGCGAGGCCGTGCAGTTCATGCTGGAGGCCAAGCAGTTCCGCCGGAAAGCGGCGGGGGCAGTAGGAAGACCGGAGCCGGAAGCGCTGATCGGCATCGAGCAGATGCGCGAAGAGTATCTGGCGCTTCAGAAGGAACTCAAGCGGGTCAAGGCGGAGATGTTCTCCGGCGGCGGAAAGTCGATCGGGCAGGAGAGCAAGATCGGAGCGGTCACACTGCTAACGCACATGTTTGGCGACACGGACAAGGACACGGTCTCCGGTTGGTTGGACACCCACAAGGCGAAGCCCTCGCCGATCGTCGCTGTGGCGCTGGGACAGATGAACGGCAAGCTGACCTACATGGCGGCGGCCAGCAGTGCGGCGGTGGCCGACCACAAGGTTGATATCGGTCTACTCTCACGCGATCTGCTGGCGCAGTTCGGCGGCAAGGGGGGCGGCAAACCCTCATTTGCGCAGGGGGGGGTAGCGGCAGAAACCAGGCCGGATGATTTGTTCGCAGCTTTTGCTTCACTTCTTGAGGCGCAGGTGCGATGAGTACAGTTCTCGCCCGGCTCATGGCGGCCAGGGAGAGGCAGGGGGGCTGCTTTTTTCTTCTGCTCGACCCGGATCGGCTGCAGGAGAAGGAGTTCTGTCTCTTGGCCGACTCCTGCCATGACTGCGGGGTCGACGCCCTTCTGGTGGGGAGTTCGCTTCTCCTGAACGGCAACTTCGGCGAGGCGGTGAAAAGTATTCGGGCCACCGCACATCCCTCGGTGCCGGTGATTATCATGCCCGGCTCCATGGGGCAGATCGTCCCGGGGGCGGATGCGGTGTTGTTCACCTCGCTTTTGTCAGGACGGAACCCATCCTATTTGATCGAGCAGCAGGTGCATGGTGCGCCGTTGATGAAACGATTTGGCCTGGAGGCAATCCCGACCGGGTATCTGCTGATCGAATCGGGGCGCACCAGCTCGGTGCAATACATGTCGGCCAGCGCCCCGATCCCCCGCACCAAGAACGACATCGCCTGTGCGCACGCGCTGGCGGCGCAGTATCTCGGCATGAAGTTCGTGTATCTGGAGGCGGGCTCGGGCGCCGAGTATCCGGTGCCGACGGAAATGATTACGGCCGTGAGCCATTATGTCGACATCCCGGTCATGGTCGGGGGCGGGTTGACTCATCCGGAAGATTGTGCCCGCCGGATCGAAGCCGGGGCCTCGTTCATTGTGATCGGCAATCACTTCGAGAATCTTCGCAACCTGAAGTACTTGCGCGAGCTGGCCGCTTCCGCACATCCCAAAACAACGGTGCCGGCATGAATCGACAGGACAAACTCGAACGCCTCAAACGTCTCCTCGATGAGACCGCCATCCTTCGTCGCTCATTAATAGAGCATGGCGGGCAGCTCATGGACTTTGCCGACCTGATGGCCGGTGTCATCGGCTCCGGCCACAAGATACTGTTCGCGGGGAACGGCGGGCATGCCGCCATGTCCTCGCACTTCGCCACCGAACTGATTGTCCGCCTGACTGCCGAGCGGAACCGGCCATCATTGCCGGCCATTGCGCTCTCGGCGGACAGTGGAATAATCACGGCGGCGGCGAATGACTACGGCTTTGAGGAGGTGTTCGCCCGGCAGGTGGAGGGGCTGGGGCAAAAGGGGGATCTGCTGGTGGTGATGTCGACTTCAGGCAATTCCGCCAATTTGCTGAAGGCGGTGCGGATGGCGCGGGAGCGCAATGTCCTGACCGCCGGTCTGTTGGGCGGAAGCGGCGGCAAGCTGCGCGCCATGGTTGATCGAGCGCTGGTGGTTCCGCACGAATCCCCACAGCGGATTCAGGAGGAGCACCTGTTCGTCCTGCACCTCCTGGTAGAACTGGTCGAGAGCGATCTGTTTGCATGAGTGGCGGCGCAGTCGGCACGGGGAGACTTGGCACCGCTATCTTCGCATTTTACGCCCTGTTTGTTTTCAGTTCGACGTTTTCACGAGCCTTGTCCCAGATGGCGCTGGGTGTTGCCCTGGCGTTGTTCCTGGTGGTGATAATCAGAACCGGATATAATCCGTTCACTCGCACGGTTCGCCCCTTCTATGTTTTCTTCGGACTGTACCTCGGTTGGTTGTTGTTGTCTGCGATACTGAGCCGGGCGCCGGCAGCGTCACTGTATTACACACGACGGGAGTGGCTGATCGCAGCGGTCCCGATTGGTGTCTATGTGATGCAGAGTGAGGTGAACCGGCGCCGGCTGGTCTGGTCACTGGCAGTCGGGGTGGCTCTGCTGTCGCTGTATGCAGTTCTGGAATATGTCACCGGGTGGGACTGGCTGAATGTCGCCAACGGTCTCTTTACGGCCGAGCGGGTGACGACTGTTGCCGGGACCTTCATCCGGCCGAATACCTTCGCCGGGTTCTTCAGTGTCGCGGCGATCTTCATAACCGCTTATGCCGTGTACCCCCAGGGGAAGTTGAGCCGAGAACAAATTGTTCTGGCGGCGATTGGCCTGCTGGGGATGGTGGCGGTGCTGGTCAGTTTCCGCCGGGGACCGATTGTTTCCCTCATTATATGTTTGGCCTTCCTGGCGCTGAGGAAGAAGCAGAGAATACGCTGGTTGATGTTCGGGCTGGCGGCGTTTCTGGTGCTGGTGGCGTTCACTGTCCCCTCGCTGCGAGACCGCTTCGCGCTGCCGATTCCGACTGAAGAGTCGGCTGATTACCGTGGCAGCCGGCCGTTCATCTGGGAGCAATCGCTGAAAATGATCGTAGAGAATCCGGTGCTTGGGGTTGGGAACGGGAATTTCGGAGATGCCTACGGCGAGATTGTGCGGCGCGATTATGGCAGCGACTTTCCCTGGTGGTGGGTGCATGGCCAGGCCCACAATGATGTGATTAACTTGGCGGCCGTAGGCGGGGTTCCGTGCGCAGTGCTGTTTGGGGCAATCTGGGTATTTCTCCTCCGACAGTTTTTCCGAGGAGTCTCAAGGGTGGCTGAGGGGGAAGAGGGAAATCGGGCGCTCTTTGGCGCATTCTTCGGATCGATCCTGTTCCTGATGACCGCGATGACGGTGTCGAGTTTCGCCGACCTGGAGACGCATGCGCTGATCATGTTCATTTGGGCTTTCGGACTGGCCCCCGGGTATAATCAGCAGACCGGCGAGAGGATCTGCCGGACGACTTAAATGCTTGACATTGAACAGGCAGGACCTATCTTAGCGGGACAAGTATGGCACAGCCTAGAAAAAAGAGCACCCCGGCCGTTACGGCGGCAGTACCGAGCGCGTGGCCTTTTGGCCGGAAGAACTACATACTGTTCGGCGTGGCGCTGGCGGTGATCGTGCTTGGGTTTTTCCTGTTGAGCCAGAACGACATCACGTTTGCGCCGCTTCTTTTGGTGGTGGGGTACTGCGTGCTGGTACCGTGGGCGATTATCGCCAGGGACCATTCCAAGACCGAGACGCCGGGCGAGATTCCGGCCGAGCCGGTCGAGTAGCCGGCTCTTTTTCTCAATTCCTAATATTATGTCTATTGGGGGGTTAGGTCTGCTCTTGGCATCTGTCTGTGGTCATTTGCGTAGTTCAGATTTTGTGTTGAGGGAGGCAGCAAACCTCTTGCTGTTTTGGCGGGCGCATATATATTGTGGGGCTGCCGGAAGCCTGCCTGGCGAAGTCGCCTGGGCGGACGGTTCGGTTCTCGAAAGAGGGCTGTGGCCGGATTGCGAGGTAGAGTAAGCCGGGCGGTTAGCTCAGCTGGTTAGAGCACCTGCTTTACACGCAGGGGGTCACAGGTTCGAATCCTGTACCGCCCAGTATGAGTGACTCTCGGAGGTGCGGCAGCGCACCGGACAGATTGATTGTCGGCATCGCCCGATGCCGATGGTGATAGAGTGACGACGGGGTTGTAGTTCAGTTGGTTAGAACGCATGCCTGTCACGCATGAGGCCGCGAGTTCGAGTCTCGTCAACCCCGCCATTATTAGTCGATCCAGATAATCCACATTACTCGCTGCGACGATGACCAGGTGAACTGGAGTGTTATCCGACTGGTGCCCAGGCGTCTGGAGTCCATGTTCCGAGCAACTGCCATACGTATGGCAGTGTGAAGCCCTGTCGGCCGGAAAAACAGCCCAAATAGTCCATTTCCGGCCCCTGGAACACGTTTTTGCCTTGACAGAACCAGGCGTGAATCGTTAAGATAGAGTGTGACGCCCCTAAGGGTTTGGGGCCGGCCGGGGTGGGCCATCATCAGTCGGTTGCCGGGATTGGCGGTCGACGGTATCCTAAGCCGCGTGTGGTTCCATCACGGCGAAGTAATCTGTTCAGTTCTCGACACGTGCTCGTCCGCGCTTGGCCGGCTTTGCGCCGGAGGAAGGAAGTGTGCTCCATGTCTGCCGCACAACGTAGACAGTGGGGGAGACTCAAGTTGTTGGTCATTGGCCTGTTGGTTGTGGTAGCGGGTATCACTTTTGCGCCGCAACTTGTTGAGGCCTCTCAATATGCACCGGGGAAGGGTCCATTGACCTACATCTCCGTTCGCAATTACACGGATACAGACGACGACCCTTGGCCGACAGATCAGGTCCAATTTGAACGAGTTCGCATATCTTTTTCCGATTTGATCCTACTTATCTTCGAACATAGAGTGTCAACGGACCGACGACCCATTAGGAGTGCAGACAATGTCGCCTCACAAGACTCTGCCGGGAATCAGACAACTGGTTCGCGACAAGCAGTACAGTCTGGCTCTAACTGAGATTAGCAGAGTTCATCTGACCAGCAAGCGGGATGAGGCCGAACTCCTGGTTCTTCGAACCAAGGCCCTGATTGGTGTCGGATGCTTTGAGTTGGCCTACATTGATCGAGCGGCTGATCTACTTCGTTCGCTTACAGATTCTCGTTTGCTCGCTGAGGCCAAGTACTTGCGAGCGTCAATTCTGATCGTAAAGGGTCAACTGACCGATGCACTTGAAGAGCTCGCCGAGGCTTACGTCTATTTCAAGCGAATTGACGACGTGCCCTCCATGGGGATGACATCCAGGCGTCAAGCATATGTTTCATTTCAACAAGCGGACTATCGCAGTTCACTTGCCTTTCTTGCAAGAGCGGAATGCCATTATCGAGCGGCCGAGAACGATGCGGAACTGGGGTTAGTACAACTTGCACGGTCCCTCACTCATTGGCGATCGGGCGACCTTCGAAAGGCTCTTCTTGAATTGCAGGAGATCCACACCTCTGGCCTCACAAGCAGATTCTCCGAGAGTAATCGTGCTAACTACTATCATACATTGGCGATGGTATATGGCCAACTGGGCGACTTTCAACCGGCACGTCGGGCTCTGCAGCATACCGCGGGGCTTTCATCGGAGCTAAGACGCGAGCGGTTTCACAGGTTAGAGGCAGGTGCCGCCCTGGCTCTCGCATCTGATAGACTGGCAGAGGCAATCGAGCATTTGAGATCGGCGGAACGGCTTGCAGCGGAAATAGCCCCTGATTCCACACTCGTCTCGCAAATAAAACGGCTATGTGGCGACTGGCAATTGGCGGCGGGCGTGATTGGTGCCGCTGAAGACTGCGCCCAGGAGGCGCTTGCCGTTGCGAGCAGGTTGAATGAGAAAGTTGAAATCGCCGCCTGCTGGCGTGTGTTTGCGCAGGTCGAAACGCATCGGAAGAACGATAAGGCAGCCCGCGAGTGGTATCGCAAGGCGCTCGACATGTTCAACCTGATCTCCTCACACTACGAGCTGGCGGTCACCAGATTTCTGGCGGCAACATCCGGGCTCTTCGACAATGGGGAACGAACCGCGTACCTCTATCTGGCGAAAGAGTACTTTGAAGCCGAGGAAGTGGCGCCGTATATCGAGAAAGTGAACGACGCACTCAAATCTTCCAGCACTCAGCCGGTGTCGATCGGCGCGGTGACTCTGTCACGCGACCAGAAGAAAGTCCTGATCGCCGCCAGCCCGATGATGACTTCCCGTGTTGAGACCGCCCGCAATGTGGCGCGAACCGGCATGACCATCCTGCTCACCGGCGAGACCGGCGCCGGGAAGGATCATCTGGCTTCGTTCATTCATGAATGGAGCGAGCGGCCGGGGCAGTTCGTGTCGGTCAATGCCGCCACGGTTCCGGACAGCGTGGCGGAGACGTTGCTTTTCGGCGTGCGGAAGGGGGCGTATACGGGCGCAGAGCAGGATCGCGCCGGTCTGTTCGAGGAAGCCCACCAAGGAACGCTCTACCTCAACGAAGTGGCCGACACCAGTATGGAGTTTCAGGCGAAACTGCTGGAGGTGCTGGATGGCCGCCCGATCCGTCGTCTCGGCGAGAGCCAGACGCGGGAGGTCGATTACCGGCTGATTGCGGCCACCAACCACGACCTCAAGGACCGTATTGCCAAGGGGCTGTTCCGAGCCGACCTGTACTATCGTCTGCACCAGATCTGTATCGAACTTCCGCCGCTGCGGGAACGGCGTGAGGATATTCCTCTCTTGACTCGTCAGTTCCTGCGTGAATTGGGCTATGCCGGCGAAGATGAAACAGCTATCGACGAGTTTATCCGAATAGTCTCCTCCTGCACCTGGCCCGGCAATGTCCGGGAGTTGAAGCACACGGTGGGTCGATTCTGGATGACCGGCCGCGGCGAACTGGCCGCCATGACCAGACTGGCCGCCGACGAGCTTATCCAGATGGACGATTGCGAACTCGCGGCGGTGCTGGCCGAATGCAACGGCAACCGGCGCGAAGCCGCGCGCCGTCTCGGGGTGAGCGAAGGAACAGTCCGCTACCGCCTGCGAAAACTCGGCGAATAGCGCCGTCGCATGGTCTTCTCTGCCCACACAGCCGCCTGATCTCATTTCGCCGGTTCTTCGCTGTCCCTGTTTACGCATTGCGTAATCCACGTTTACGCATCGTTCGCCAAGTCACACAACAACTTCTGAATCGTTTACGCACGTGCGTAATGATTCGCGTAAAGACAGGTGTGTGACAAGCCGAAACCGCCATCCCCATCCTACCCCACAATCGCACCGAATCCGTTGTCACACAGCGTGTTGTTGAGTCAGGAGCGTGGTCGAGAGTCATTTGGCACGCGGTTTGATTTACGTGTAGCCGTTGTGCGGTTACGTGAGGATCCGCAAGACGAGCGCGGAGAGCTGCCGGGAGCGGTACTCGGGGGTCGCGGGGTGAAGGATCCCCGGGTGCCCGGCCCGGTGATTTGAATCGACACGAATCATCTGCTGATACAACAACGTACGGGACGAGATGCGAATTCGTACCAAGTAGCGGCAGATTCGTACCGAGTTGCGCCGAATTCGTACCGAATGTCCTCAGATTCGTACCAAAGTGGCCGGAATTCGTACCAGAATCGCCAAAACTCGTACCAAACGCCGAAGGGGCGATGCCGGGACTTCCGATGTGCAGCGTGTGCGACTTCATTTGTCACACAGTTACTTGGCCGAGTTTCAGCGCTCCCCTTCGCGAGTGGGACCGCGTAATCACTGCGTAGCAACCTCGTACTTAGCTCGTAGAATGTCGCTCGTTTGGACTCACACCGGCGTCAGAGCGCATGTACTCGCCAAACGCACTGTGCGATGCTTGTTGTGAGACAACGGATTATGACAGGGCGATGGAGTATCGTGGACACATGGCACGCCGTTTGCAGAGAGGAAATCTCGGTATGGTGGAATCAACTACGTTCCTGCAACCGAGCGCATCAGAGCACCCGTGTTGGTGGCCGAGGGACTTTTGGCAAGGAGAGTTCCTCGGGCCACCATTCGCGGGGAAATGGGAGCCAGACAGGATAGACAGAAGCTATGCCATGAATAGTCACCTCACCACCCACATCTCACCCTTCACCTACCTCACCATTGTAGGAGTTACGTGTGATGTCATTCAAGAAGCTGTCGCAATGCCTGTGGCTGGTCGTGATAGTGGCCGGTCTGGGATTGACCGGCACCACGATTCTGGCGAACGGCGCCGCGCCACGAGGCAATTACGTGCACGAGAAAGCCATGCGCATTAAGCAGAGCGGCGGACTCAAACAGGTCGATGTTTCCCAGTTCACCGCCAAGGAACTGAACCAGTTGCGTGAGGCGGACGAGGTTGGCTTGATCGTGGCACCCACGACGGTGCGCCTGCCGCAGGCGTTGAGCAAGGTCTGGTTCAAGCCGGGAATCGACCCGCAGGAGCCGGGATCCTATGTCCTGGCCAATATCATCGACAGCGGCGTGGTCGACGGTCAGGTTGTGGCGCCAGTGGATGGCGCGCTTCTGGCGCAATCGGTCATCGATTCGCTCATGCTGGCCCGGTTCTTCGCCTTCGGGACCACCTGGCTCGGCAAGACCTGGGCCGACGCGACACCGGAGGACACGTTTACGGTCTACAGCGAGGAGGGGGTGTTCTTCCGGGACATGACCCGACACTACCATTTTGGGATAACGGAGTCGACGCCGGAGGCGGCAATCGAAAGCGTGCTCGGCATAAGCGGAGTCCAGGATGCGTTCCAGGTCGGTATCGCGGCCAGCACTTCCGAAGAACCGGACCCGGACCATGTTCCGCGTTGTCAGTACTGGAATGACTCCAGCTCCAGTCAGTACTATCTCTTTCCGTATGACTCGGGCGGGGTGGACGCATACGGGGCATGGGACTTGGTATGTGAAGGTATATCAGACAATGAAGAGATTGTCATTGGCATCGACGACAACGGGTTCGGTACCGACCCGGCATTCCATCCGGATATTCGGTACAACGTGTCGCCGAAGAGCAGGGCCCCATTCGATGGGTTGGCGAACCACGGGACGGCGGTGGCAGGCGTTTGCGCTGCGACAGTCACTGAACCTGTGTCGGCAGCCGGCAAAATCAGCACAATACCCGATGGGGCCGGTATCGTAGGCCTTTCTCCTCGCACGAAGATGGTTCTGCGAGACCACGGCGGCTATCGGTACGTCGCGGACCTGAAGTACCTCATTGATTCGTGTGAACTAGACGTTATCAATTTCAGCTGGGGCATTTCGCTTGAGAACAGGGACCTGCGCGTCCTGTTAGAGAGGGCATTCTACGGCAAGAACATCGCTCTCGTCGCAGGGGCCGGCAACTGCAGTCAGTCCGGTATTCCACCTATATGTCCGTATACGATTTACCCCGGCTCGTACTCCTTCGTTCTGGCGGTCAGCGGGTCAAAGCCAGAGGATGACATCATAAGGCGCCCCATAGCGGCTGGCGACAATCGTGGAAGCTGGTTAGATGTAGTTGCGCCAAGCCGCGACGTGCTCGCTACCGGAGGCAAGCCCAAGTTCGGCGGCGATAGCGTTACAGTGAACTACGGGTACAGCCGATGGAGTGGTACTTCGTTTTCGTCTTCCATCACCTCGGGCGTTGTAGCTCTCTTGAAGACTGCGAATCCGGATCTTCCGGCGGCGACCGTTTATGATATCCTCGCTCAGACAGCGATTCCACTTCAGGACCAGAGTGCCCCGTGGACAGAGCGAACTGGCTGGGGTCAGATAGACGCACGCGGGGCAGCGATTCGAGTGGTCAACCCGCCCCACTGCGACAGTCTCCCGGGAGATGCGAACGGCGATTGCTACATCAACTGGGGGGATGCACTGATCATTGTGAACTACCTGGCTGGTCTCGCAACCCTGCCGGAACCGAACAATGCCGATGACAACGGTGACTGCACGGTGGACTTCAGCGACTTCACTCTGCTGGTTGATTATCTGACGCACGAAGGGGTCACCTTGCTCCCCGGCTGTTATGAGTCCGGGAAGAAGCCAGTATTGGTCGCACAGGCCGCGCCGGAGATCGAAGCGGCGTTTCCCAATCCGTTCAACCCGGTCACGACGATCCGGTATTCGCTACCGCAAACCGGCCGCGTATCGCTTGAGGTCTATAATACGCTCGGCCAACTCGTGCGGACCCTGGTAGACGAAGTGCAGGAGGCCGGAAGCAGGAGCGCCGTCTGGGACGGAACCAACAATGCCGGACAGACGGCGGCCAGCGGCGTGTATCTGTTCCGGCTGGCGACCGGAACTGGGACAGTCACCAAGAAGATGGTGCTCTTGAAGTAATAGGAGGTAGCACGAAGAAATGGGCCGAACTTGGCCCTGTGCGCCGCACCTGAGTTGGTGCGGCACAGGGACCAAAAGGTCACGCTGCACGCGGCGAGGCGCGCGTTCGTCCAAATGGTGTCGGACTGCAGGTCGGACATGGGACAACGCCACCCTCGTCACGTGCGGTCTGAGTGTTTGACATACGTTGATAAGAAAGCCCTCGCAAGAGGGTTGTGGGTGGCTGGGTCCGGTGGGCGGCCAATGGTGAGGGGCTTGCTCTGAACCGGACCCGGCCGTATATTAAACGAAAATCAACCGGGAGGTCCTTGATGAGAATCATTGGTATCGCTTTCGTGATTACCCTGTGCCTGCTGGCGAGTGCCGTATCGGGTGCGGATGTGTCGCTCTCGTATCGGAGCAGTACACTCTGGAGCGGCGTCAACCGCATGATCCCGCACGACACCCTGTTGTTGTGCGCAGCGGGAAGCGGGTTAATGGTGTTCAGTGTCGCCGATCTGACGAACCCTGTCTTCTTATCCAAGCTCTACCTGGAGCGCGGCGAGACAGTGGGTTTTCAGTTGCGCGGCGAACTGCTTTACCTCCTGGAAAATGAGCAAAAGCTTTATGTGGTCGACATCTCCAACGCCCTGTCTCCGGCGATCATCGGGAGTTATGCCCTCGGCGCCTATGGGCGAGGCTTTGATCTGGTAGACTCCCTGGCTTATGTGGGTTACTTCTCGCAGAGTGTCACCGATAGCGGCGGCATCATGGTTCTGAACGTCAAGAACCCTGGCTTGATCACCGAGGTTGGCAGACTCACGAGTCCCGACTCCAATTTCAGTACCGGCTGTATGAAGGTGATCGGCGACAATGCATACTGCTCCATGAGCGGCTACTTTTCGGTAGTCGATGTTTCTGATCCCACCAACATGACGCGAGTGGCGTTGCTGCCCCAGGATGACACGCTGGGCAAGTGGTTCATTCCGCAGGACATACAACGCGGTCCGCAAGAGTCCCTGCTCGCGGTAGTGGACCTGAGTCTCATCATGCCATATGCATATTCGGCATTGAGCATAGTGAACATAGCCCAACCGTTCAGTCCGCAACTGGTGGGACGCTGCGAGTTCGACGGCGCCACCACCTTGGTAACCTGCGCTGACTCTCTCGCTGCCGTGTCCAACGGCCGTCGTGGGATTCCTATCCTCGATCTCAGCAACCCGACGCATCCCGACACACTCGCCCGGTATGGTATGAATCAGGGGACGAGCGAGTTCTATTTTACAGGTGGTGTCTCTTTACGAGACACCATATTGTTCGCCACCGATGCCGGCCTTCAGATCGACGTCGAGTACCGAAAGGCGCTAACCCGGAACCAGCCGATTGGGGCCGCCGAAGTCGCGGCCACCACACCGGCCACGGACCTGCACGTGGTCAACATGGCGGATCCGGCCCATCCAACCAGAATCGGCGGCTACACCTTGCCCGCCTCGGTTACCGGTGTACTGTCCGGCGGACGATACGCCTATGCTCTTTACGGCGGTGATGAGACGGCAAATGACACGAGTCCGGACATCCGGGTGGTGGATTTGATTAATCCAGACACTCCCATCGTACGCGGGAGTTACTACACACCGTACAGGGCCGGGGATGGACTCCTGGTCGACACCTTGCTGTACCTGGCAGTGGGGCGACTTGAGGTCATTGATGTCGTGGATCCCGACCATCCCGCGCTCGTTGGAGCAGTCAGTACAGGTACTGCTTGCATGGGCTTGGCGCTTCGTGGTCGGTACCTCTTCGCTGCCTGTGGCCTTTCGGGTTTCAAGGTGATTGACATTTCGGACCCCACTCAGCCGGTTGTTCTCGCAGGGATAGGCACCAGAAACCGAGCCGGCGCGGTTGCCCTGAGCGGCAATTACGCCTACGTTGGTGACGCATATGCCGGACTGGCTGTAATCGATATTTCGGATCCGTTGCATCCAGTCCTGCTGCCCTATTTTGACGACCGCTTCATCGTCGGCAACACGGTCATCGTACGAGATGGGCTACTCTGTTGTGATGTGTGGGGTGGCATCGTCCTGTTTGACATGGTCACCGATCCAGCTGCACCGCAGGTCATTTCAATCTGCCCCTTCCCGGACATCCAGGCAATTGCCGTGCGAGATCCACTTGTGTACGTCGCCAACGGCTGGGATGGAGTGGAGGTAGTGGATGTGACCGACCCACAAACACCTCGAATCAGTACCTCGACCCCCATTCCCTGGCGGGCCGAAGGCGTGGCGATTGACGATCGCTTTCTTTATGTCACCAATGAACATAGCCTGATCTTCTACGACTGGACCGACATAACTGATGCACCAGGTGAACCGCCGAAGGATCTGCCGACGCAGTTCAGCCTCGGCCAGAACTACCCGAACCCGTTCAACCCCAGCACGACCATTGCCTACGATCTGCCCCGTCGCGGCCACGTGCGGCTGACGATCTACAACGTGCTGGGACAGGAGGTGGCGACGGTGGTAGATGGGGAGCAATCGGTGGGACATCACACGGTGCCATGGCGTGGTGACGGATTCGGCAGTGGGATGTACTTCTATCGGCTGGAGATTGACGGGGTCACCGAGTCACGGAAAATGCTGCTGGTGAAGTAGCCTATAGCATTCGGCGAGCGGTACGACGTTGGACCGTTCTCTTGATCACCCAGTCGTGGAATGTACCTGGTGAATCCCCAGTCACGCCGCAGTCTGAAAATACTGAATCAGCGCCTGAAAGGTTGGAGAAACGTCCGCCCGAGGAACCTGGCTGGAGTCAACTGCAAGCAGTTGGCTTTGGCGGGTTGGGCGGTATGGACTTAGGCGGCATTCTCGACCACCCAGTTGCGGAATGCGTCTCGTAGACCCCGCATAGACTAAGAAGCCCGATTTACGCGGGCTTCTTCATTCTTGCAGCATTCTGTGAGGCTTATTACTCGGCAGAGTAACAATCTGCCATGCTGTCAAGTGAGATTTACATCGCCGTATCAGCAGGTCAGTCTGGAGACGTCACTCTCACGAATACTGGCGACTGCTCATACAACGAATCCGTGGTGAGGCGAGTCATCTCTTTGCTGTCTGCAGACATCAGGTAGATGTCGAAATTCTTGTTTTCCAAATCCGCTCCATCTAGTACGATCATGGAGCCGTCCGGCGACCAGTCGTGCCAACCGTGGTTAAACTCGTTGGATGTCAGCTGGCGACATTCCGTACCGTCAGGGTTAATCGTATATATGTCATAACTACCATCCTGAAACGAGATATACGATATTACATTGCGGTTGGGTTCCCAACGTGGCGGTCCCGCGTGATAATAGTGCGCGTTCTTCTTGATCTGGTCGGCAGGATAATGAGTCAGCTGCTTCAGGTCGCTGCCGTCAACATTCATGATCCAGATTTCGTCACGGCCCGACTTGCTGTAGCGGAAGGCAACCTGGCTGCCATCAGGTGAGAAGCAGGGATCGTTGAAACGAACCGTATCCGAAAAGACTTTCGCCAGTTCTCTCCCTGTTGAATCAATCAGGTAGAATGCCTTAACGCCGTCTTTTGCCGACGTCACGATAAATTCGCTGCCGGTATTTCGAGAGGTCAACCAGGAATCCAACAGCACAAAGTCATTGATTCGACGTACGTTGGTGCCGTAAGCGTCCATCTCATACAGGTTGTACTTCCGATGTTCGTTGTCCCGATCTGAAAGAAAGAAGACTTTGCCACCGTAGGACGCATAAACCCAGTCCACCCCCTTCCAGTTGCTGACATTTCTCTTATCGGAACCATCGAGATTCATGCTGTAAATTTCGTAGTTGTCGGCTTCCGGATCAGTCAGCACATTGTAGGCAATCCGAAGTGTTCTTTGCTCATTTGATTGTCCGAGGGCAACGACTCCCGAGAGAAGCAGAAGTCCAATGCCGACGAGTGCAAAACAGCTTCTTATGCTCATTCCAAACTCCTCTTTCTTGTCTTTAGCGCCACACGCCTATGATCAGACCTTTCAATGCAAAGGCCACGAGCAAGTAGCCGCCATTTATCAATATATATTTCGCAGTCCGCCGCTCAAACTGAGAGATCGTCCATAGACCAAGTATTGCCCACACCCCGGCAAGCGCTCCAGCCTGAAGTCCCCACAGGGCCGTGGTGTTTTCGTCTCCTAGAAAGAAGGCGAGGTTATATGAAATCACGATCGAAAACAAGAGAGTCAGCCCATAGATCCGTACCGGACTACCCGTTTTGAGAACCTCCTCCGTGAAGCCGTTGGCGTCCATCCATGCCTTGTAGAATAGCACTGGCGAGAACCATAGAGCCCCGACTGCAAGATCCGAAACGGCTGCAACCAGCACGGCCCAGTGGTTGATATGAGTTTCCATTACACGTATCTCCTTGTCAGTAGGACAATTGTTCCGGTACAAACAGATTGTTGCTGGCCCCAAAAAAGGGAAATGCCAGAACGCTGTATTGGAAAAAAGTTACGTCAGGGAAGAGGAATGTAATTCAGGTGCTCGCCACGACTGGCTATGTATTCGCCCGGAGTCATACCGCAGAAATGACGAAAGTCGTTGATGAAGTGTGCCTGATCGAAGTAACCGCAGTCCAGGGCCAGGACTGTCCAGGAAGGAACCACCCCGGTTTCAATCTCGGCCAGAGCTTTTTGGAATCTGATGATCCGCTGATACCGCTTTGGAGTCACTCCAACCCATCGGCAGAACAAGTCGGCCAGATGCTTCCGGCTCAAGCCTGTTTCAAAGTGAACGCGGTTAATAGTGAAACCAACAGGCCCGGACTCAATCTCCTGCAGTGCGAACCTGACGGCCAAATGAACATCTCCTTGTTGTTCGGCCAACGCTTTAAGATACTGCTCGACCAGAGCGAATCTTCTGCATGGCGAAGGATTTTCGAGCAGCGCATCCCGCAGGTCGTTTACGGAAGATCCCAGGAGCAGTTCGGCGGAAACAACTCGGTCGGTCAACTCCGAAAGCGGCAGCCCAAAGATCAAATGGGCGCCTGCCGGCAGGAGTCTGACGACCAGCATGCTCGAATCAGTACCGGCATCGATTGTCAGAAAGCCCGTCTGTAACCCAGAAACCCAGGATTTGTGGCAGTCCTGAATGGCCCGTAGAGATGTGTTGTCGTAAATGCGCTTGGGGTCTTCTTTTAGGTCTATTATCAGATACACACCCGAATCAGGCAGGAAGCGTTCGCGCGAGTGGTCCGGTCGGTACCCATCATAGTATACTATACTATCGACGATATGGGAAAGCGCAGGGCAGGGCTTATGAACTTCGAACACCATAACGAAATATACGGCAAAATAGACCGTGCCGGGCAATACTTTTCCTTATCACTCTCGGCACGGTACGTGGCCGAGGAATCGTCAGATTGCTGCGGCGCCTCGAAGTTGCTATGCTATTGTCTTCCAACGTATTCCGCTGGGAGTCGAGTACCTGAGGCGCACTCGCAAAGAGAATTCCACAAGAGCCTGGGGAGAGTGAGGTCGGGGCCGCCATTGTGTTCGATAAGCCGCTGTGATACAGCGGCTTATGTGTTTACAGGATGTTGCCGTCAAAGAGTGGCTCTAGGACGGATCGGGCGAACCTCGCCCGATCTTATCAATCTCCATGTCTCCATAACCCGGAATGGGGGCTGACCGAGGCGTGCGAGGAGAGCCAGTGCTGCTTCGTTCCCCGATGCGGTTCCATCATGGTAGATTTTCCCGCCCATGGCTTTCAGAGAGCGGAATGCCTGAAGCATGGCGACGGCACCAAATCCGCGCCCGCGAAAGGTGGGCAGCACGCCGAGGTAGTAAATGGTCGACCATCCATCACTAGGATAGGTTTTGAGCGCGAGAACTGCAGCGGGATCGTTCCCGCACATACCGATCTGGAGGCGTTCGGGGGCTATAACCGTTTCTTTCTCCTCGATAAGGGCTCTTAGAAATCCCATTGTATCTTCGTCGGGGTTCGATGCTGGGTCGCCATTACTTGCGTGATGGAATAAGTCGGCCGCCCACGCGAGATCAGACTCGGATTCTGTGTTGACGCATTGCCAGACAAGATCAGCTTCGCTCTCATCCACATCAAGCGTACTGAGTGCATCCGCGAGATCCATTTGGTATTCAACGCGATCCTCGCGTCGCAAGAAACCGCGGGCGGAAAGGAAATCGCGATGAAGCGCCGCACGAGCGGACGTCAGCGCTTCATCGACCCCTTCGTTTGCAGTAATCACACGACTGTCGATGTAGAGCGCGCCATCTTTCTCGCATTCCTCGACGCTTGATTCGAGCGCTTCATGGAAGATGCGTCCGTCTGGGAGGCCATCAACTCCCTTTTTCCAGGAGACGACGATTGCCCAAGCATCGCGGTCCTCTTGCAGGACAATGAGGTTGGCGCAGTTGATACCGTTTTCATTAGTAAGGCTGATCATTCATGACTCCTTTGTGCCTTGTTCTGAAACTTGGAGCCATATTGGAGGAATCGGGTCTGAGGTTAACGGATGCTGGCGAAGGTGATCCGATTTGCTCTCACAGCATGACTCCGCGCAATATTCATACGCATGACTCGAATCACCTCCTTTCTGGTTAGCCGCACAGATCGCGGCGCAGCATCGTTATAAGTAAAGACCATCTGGAACATATCTCAGCTTCCCCCGAATGTCAAGCTTGCAGGCACTTGAATAGCGGCGTCACTAAATTCGATGTAGTTCAATTCCCCAGTTCGTCCTGCCAAATGCCCGTCAATCATTCTCCTCATGCTATTATCTTCCATCGTTTACCGCTATTCGTTGAGTATGCGGTTTTTACACAAAGATCGAAGACTACAGAAGTCTGGGGAGAGTGAGGTCGGGGACGCCGTATTCGATAAGCCGACGCTATGCATCGGCCTATTTCGCCAATTAAGAGGCGCTTAGGTGGGTGCCCTCCTCGTCCGCCAATGTTCGGGAAGTCCTCCTACTGTGCGCATTCATAACTGTCGAGAACTGCGCGAATCGCCTGTAGCTGCTCGTCGCTCATCGGGATTTCCCGTCTTACAACGGCTTTTCTAAAGAACTCGAAGTTCTCTTCGGAGGAATAGACCTTCATCGAGCCGGCAATGTGCCCCTCGAGCTTCTCGTGGATATCAATCATCATGTCCGGCGCCTGACACGAAAGGTCGAAATCGTTCAGCGAGAGGTATCTGATCGCCCGGTGCGACTTTGTACGGAAGTAGACTGTCAGGTCATGCGTGTCGAAGACAATACTCCAAAGAGTGGCGTCTCCGCCAACCTTATCCAGAATGTCAAACGCATACTTCACGGCGCTTTCCGCACCGACGGGTTCAAATGCTTTCACTTGTTCCGCTGCGATCAGGAAGCGGCGGAGCGAACCGGTAAGATTCTGGATACCATCTCCAACGCTTGATTCCTTCGTACCTCCGTCCAGCAAGCCCACAGATTCGGAGTATGTGCTGTTAGTCAGAGCCGCTACGGGAAGACTATGACCGGCATGCACAACCATCTGACCATTGAGGAACTCGATTACAGCGCAGTCGCCGGTCCTATCAGAAACCAGGTAATGATCGACAGTCTCGAATATTCTGACCAGGGAATCGGCCGCGACGATATCCGTCACGGAGCAGCAGTTGTCCAGCATGTATTGCATCCAGTGCGGGGAATGCAGGGGAGCGCGTTCGTCCGGGCCTGGGTTCTGCGTTTCGCCCAGAGCCATGGTGCTCATCACCAGCCCCTTTTCATTCATTCCGGCCCAGGCCAGTTGGTGGCCGACCACCGTGAATGTGACGCTGGCGTACTTCGATGTCCACCGGGCAACCTGCCCGGTTGTACCGGGCATAAAACCAGATTTAATGATACCTCGCTTATTGATAGACACTATGCCCTCCGGTATGTCGTTGTCATAATTGGATCCGAAGACCGCATGGCCACTGTCGTTCAAACAGAATGACGTGCATGATCGACCATCGATTCGCAGGGGCAATTCTGTATCAGGCCGACCACAGACTGTCTCGCTCGGCATTTCATACGCGAGATTGGGGCCATTTGATACGAGGCAATTACCTTGCTGGCCACTGACACTGGTGAGTGAAACGGTGGAAAGAAGAACAACAATGCAAGCCGCAAAGGATCTCATAACCAAAACCTCCCTGCTGGTGTTTCATGTATGATTACGCGGATTAAGGCACCAAGGTTGCGTTTCAGCCTACTGTTTTCCAACGACTCCCGTCGATGACCGCATGGCGCGACCGGATGGAACGATAGTACTCCACAGAAGTCTGGGGAGAGTGAGGTCGGGGCCGCCAATATAAGTCGCTCCATCTCGTCCACATTACTCGCTGCGGCAACTACCAGGTGACCGGGAGTGTTGTCCAGCTGGTGCCCATGCGTCTGGAGTCTCTGTTTCGAGCAACTGCCATACGCATGGCAGTGTGAGATCCGCTGTAAGCTCCCCTGTCACGTAGACCATTCGTGAGCGGAGTTCGTAGCGGTGAGCTGTTCCCGGAAGACCGTTGGTGGCAGGCCGCCCGAGCCTCATGGCAAAGGGTCATGTGAGTCCGAATTAAACTGAACGGACGCAATTACTAAGGACGCGGGTTGTGGTGTGGCTCATGCAACGTGACGTACGCTCACGTGAACAGACAAAGTGTCGCTCTTCGTACACTTTTCACTTGACAAATCGTCGCCGTGATATTAGGAGTACGTTGACGATCTGGTTGGGGCCGACTCGCACGCGAGCCATGCAGCCAGGTAGTTTGAGCGGAGGCATTTCAAAGTCATCGGGTTATCACAGTGCGCTCTCGCATCGTGCTGTCTTCCTGTGATAACAGTGTGCGCAGGCAAACCGCTTCTCCTGGAGGCGGGATGCCTCGGGGGCGTCGCATACACCCGAGTAGGTATCCTGACTATGTCCATATGTGCGTCGGCGCAGTGCCGCATGTATCATTGCGGAAAGCGTACGGGTATGCTTATCAACCTTATCATAAGAGAAAGGAGGTACCATGCGCGGACCTCAGGGCTTGTTGATCACAGTGATCGTCTTTTGGAGTCTGTCAGAAGGGGTTCTTATGGCCGCAGGAGACGCCAAAACGCATTCGTTCGCGGGAATTAACGAAATCTCGATCACGGCCATCACCGGAAATGTCCTGATCGAAGGGTACGACGGCAAGGAAGTGAGCGTCGAGTTCGTCAATGAGTTGGAGCAGCCGGGGATACTCACGCCGGTGCTGACGTCGAAGGATGGTAGTCTGGCGATACGCGAGGAGATACCGGTCAACAATCCGAAGGGATCAACGACCTGGACGATTCGCGTGCCGCGCGGAACGGTATTGCGCGGGATCGAGTGCCAGTCGGCGCTCGGCGCTATTCATCTTCGCGACCTTTCGATCGGGCGGTATACGGCGCACGCCGCGACGCGAGGTCTCAATGTTCAGGGTGTAACGGCCGCCGAGTTGGCGTTGTCGACCTCATCGGGGGACGTCAACGTAACCGGGTCACGGTGTGAGCGCGCGATCAAGATTGCCACATCGGACGGCGATCTTGAGGTGTTGCTGCCCGCCTTGCCGGAGCGGACAGATCTGGCAACGACAAACGGCCGCCTTCGGCTGGTGGTACCCAGCTTTGGCGACAACTTCGTGATGGAAATCTTCAAGAACGCCGATCGAGGTCGGGTGATCATGCCGTTCACGTGCACCAATCGGCAGACGAAGCGGTATCACGAAAAGGACACGTACGAGACGGACCTCTGCACCGTAACGAGAGGCAGCGGAGGTAATTCGGTCAGGTTGCTGACCGGGACCGGCACGATCGAGATCGACACGGCGACCGGGCCCCCCAAGTAACACGATCAGTCACCAATCAACGGCTGGGGAGAATTTCTATGAGCGAGAAGCTGAAGCCTTCGGAGTACAACGTTTTCTTCGACCTTGACAAGGGCACGCATCTGGCATTCAACGCCATGAGCGGCGCCTTTGTCAGGATCCAGGACGGCGAATACGACAAAGTGAAGGCGCTGATCCGCGATCCCAACGCGTTCGATGCCGTCACCGATGGAGACATTGCTCTCAAAGCGGCCGCGACGCGGGCGGGATTCATTATCGGCGACGATGTTGACGAGTACCAGATTCTGCGCCTGCGGGTCAACATGGGAAAGTACTCGCACGCAAACTTCCATCTGACCATCCTGCCTACCGTGCAGTGCAATTTCGTGTGTCCGTATTGCTATGAGAATCCAAAAGCCGGGCAGTTGAGCTCTGAGTTACAGGAGGGTCTGTGCAAGTGGGTGGAGACCCGGTTGCCGCTGGTCCGGAGGATGTCGGTGGGCTGGTTCGGGGGGGAGCCGCTACTGGCACTCGACGTCATACGGAATTTGAGCAGGAGATTCAAGCAGATCTGCGGCGACCACGACGTAGACTACTCCGCGAACATCACGACCAATGGATATCTGATGAGGCGGCGGGTTATCGAGGAATTTGCGGCGTTTTCCATGAAGACGGTTCAGGTGACGATCGATGGTCCGCCGGAGGTGCACGATTCCCGGCGGGTGCCGCGCAACGGTCGGCCCACATTTCGGCGCATCATCGACAATTTGGTGACCCTGTGTGAGGTGATGGCCGATGTCCAGATTTGTCTTCGGGTGAACTATGACGAACTGAGTCACGATCGCATACCGGAACTGTTACCCCTGCTCCCGGACGTTCTGAAGCGGCGGAGCAAGATCTATTTCCGTCAGGTGTTTCCGCCGCCGCAGTGGTGGGATGCGCAGGCGCCGACGCGAATGTCGTCGGTGAAACCGGACGGCAAGTCGGTCGGGTTCTTCGACCTGCAGAAGGCGGCACAGGATCAGAATTTCGTGCTCTTGTTGACCGGCTTCTCCCCGAGTGCCGGATATTGCGAGGCGGACTTCGTCAATTACTTCGTGGTTGATCCGGAAGGAAATCTGCACAAGTGCACAGTCGCCTTCGATGCTGAGCACCGTATCGGTCACGTGACACCGGAGGGAAAGGCGGAGATGAATGCCATGCAGATGGCCAGGTGGATGCTGCGGGAGACGCTGGAGCGGGAGAACTGCCGGGTGTGCAAGATCCTCCCTCTATGCATGGGCGGCTGCAGTTTCACGTCGTTGTGCGCTGATGGGAGAAAGGTCTGCAGCACGGTGAACAGCGAACAAATGGTCATTGAGAATCTCAAGCTGCTCTATCGAAACATGCAATTGGAGAGGGAATACCGGCAGATCCCTGAGGCGGTGGCAGATGCGGCGGTGGGCGCCGGTTCCTGATCATGGTGGAGGGGGGCGCGACGGGGCGGTCGTTTGGGCGAGATCGTGGTTTCGGGATCGTCGGACCGCACGCCCGCTATCCCGATAAGGACCAAGCATTCCAGCATGCGAGGAGGTGATTTCTATGGAGTTTTTGATCCTGCCCCTGGCGAGGGTTCTGCAGGCCGGCGACAACTGAGAGTGTCCGATCAATAGCGACCAGTGTGGTTGCAATACGGTTGAAGGATGTGCGTGCCCGACCAAACCCCAGACGAGTGCATAAGCCACTCGCGGAGACGACTCACGAAAGGAGGTGATCAAGATGGAGTTCATCCTCGAACCGCTTGGGCAGACGCAGCCGAGCCAGGACACAAACTACGTGTGTCCGGGTAATGCCTACCAGTGCGGTTGCAACACGATCGCCGGTTGCGCTTGCCCGAAGACCTGAGGCGGGTCTGACAGGGCTTCACCGGCCAGCTAATTGACAGGAGGTGATGACGATGGAGTTTCTGCTGGATCCGTTGGGCCAGACCACCCCGAACGAGAAGACTAACTGGCTGTGCCCGGAGAACGCGTACCAGTGCGGCTGTAACACGGTTGCCGGTTGCGCCTGCCCGAAGACATAGCGAGACGGTACATTGAGCTGCGTCTTCCAGGAAAGTGAGCGCTTCGGTGGGAGTCCGAGGCTCGTGACTTGGCGGCTCGCGCCGAGTCAGGGAACGGGAGGACCACCGGCGGTACGACCTTTGGAACGCGCACAAAACGGCTGCGCCGGAAGGGCGCTTCGCTCTGCGGTGCAGCAGCAGCACCAAACACCGACAGATTGGATCTGGTTCGATGGCTATGAGACGCGGAAAGCCCGCTGCGAGCACAGCGGATTTCTCGGGCAGACCGGCTCCCCGGCAAGGGAAACCGGTCTTACCCTTTGGTCACGGTACCGTGCGACCACCGATAAGCAACCGCACGTTCCGCTCAGCAATATGCGCAAGCGAGTCGTCTTGCGCAACGGCAATAGCCGGATCACGGAAAGGAGGTGAGGTGTATGGAATTCCTGATCCAGCCGCAGCCGCAGCCCGGCATCTTCGGTATCAATATCGTATGCAGCGGCAATGATAACGTCGTCTGTCCGGAAAACGGTTATCAGTGCGGCTGCAACACCGCGCAGGGCTGCGCATGTCCCAAGACTTGATCAGGCATCCGTGATCCCCGGCCTTTGAATTGGATCTGATTTGTCGGAAAGCCGATTGGAGACAATGATGGAGTTTTTGATTGATCCGCTGAGCCAGCAGTCGCCCAGCGATTGCAAGAACCAGTACTGCCCGAACAATGAAGAGCAGTGCGGATGCAATACGGTTCAGGGTTGCGCCTGCCCCAAGTCGTAAGGGTGGCAACCCGAGTCGATCTGAGATTGTGGGGCGAGATTGGAGGAAGACATGATATTTCTGATTGATCCGTTGAGCCAGCAGGTACCGGATGACTGTGAGAACCAGAACTGCCCGCAGAATCAGCACCAGTGCGGTTGCAACACAGTTGCCGGGTGTGCCTGCCCCAAGAAATAGCGATTGTCGCTGCAGGGTAACCTACGGCACAATGCGAGAACAGGAGACACAGTGGTCTTTCTGGTGGACCCTCAGGATTTCGTCATCCTGACGGACGAATGCGAGAACACCAGTTGCCGGACCAGATAGAAGCGGTGCGGCTGCAACACGGTCGAAGGTTGCGCCTGCCCGCAGCGATAGAAGCTCGATGAGTCGGCCGGCCACGTCACGAGTGAAACCACGAGGAGGTGATCAGTATGGAATTTCTCGTCGATCCGGCTTCTTCGTTTTCCATCTTCGGGCTCGACATTCATTGTTCGGGCGATGATAACACCGTATGTCCTGGGAACGCGTACCAGTGCGGCTGCAATACGGTTCAGGGTTGTGCGTGCCCAGCGTAGCGTGAAGCGCCGCGAACGGGGCGGGCCCTGCCGGGAGACCGCCGCCGTTCGCGGTTAGAGGAGATGCAAATGGATTTTCTGATTGAACCACTGGAAATGCCGCTGCAGGGGGACTGCAAAAACGGCACATGTCCGACCAACAAGGAGCAGTGCGGCTGTAATACGGTTGCACTGTGTGCCTGTCCGCAGAGGTAAGAGCGAGGCATGGCATGGGGTCGGCAGCCGCATGCACTTCACGTATGCTGAGAGGTCGTTCTCGGAGCGGCTTCCGCTGCCAAGGCTCTGCCAGGTAGGCCAATAGAGAGGGGCTACTTATCAGTCGGCCGGGTTGAGGTGACATCCGTGTGGCAGTTTCCTCAACCTTGGCCGCAAGGTCGGGCGGTGGGGTGTAAACGTGATGCGTAGCAGCCAGGGGGCCAGTGAAGACATGCCCCGAAGATTTAGTGTTGCGATTTTGTGGACTTCCCGATATATTTAATCGGGTGCGAACGAGCAAATAGTTGGGGAACTGCCGTTCCTATTTCAGGGGCGACGGTTTCAGGGCAGGGTTACAGTGAACCATACCGAGCGGACATCCCGCCAAATCATCCTCCGGCTGCTGCCATATCTGACCAGGTACAAGCGACGAACCGCCCTGGCCGCAGTAGCCATCGGCGTCGGCATTCTCCTGCAATTACCGCTGCCGCTCCTGACGATGTACATCATCGATCACCTCATCAACCGGGAGTCGTTCACCCTCGTCACCTACATCTGTATCGGACTGGTCGGCATTCTGATCGTCAAGTCCGTAGCCTCGCTTGCGGAGCGATGGTACTTGAATCGATTTCGCCTTCGGGTGGTGTACGATCTGAAGCGACGATTGTATGAGCATCTCCTCGAACTGCCGCTCGATTTCTGCCATAAGAGTCAGACGGGGTATCTGATTTCGCGCGTGAGTGGAGACATCGAGGGAATACAGGGGCTGTTTGCGGAGACCTTCCTGCAAATCCTGCGCAATGTACTTACTCTCCTGGCGGGACTGGTGATGATCTACTGGCTAAACGTCAAGCTGGCGCTGATTGCGACCGCGCTTCTGCCGTTTTACGTCACGGCCCTGCTGATGTTTAACAGCCGAATACGGAGGCTGGTGGAGGAGAATCGCGAGGCCTATGCGCAATTGTTTAAGTATTTGCAGGAGCATATATCCGGGATTGCGGTGCTGAAGGCGTTCGTGGCCGAGCGGGCGGACACCATCGGAATGTTGCGTTTGCTCAAGCTGGCGCTGCGCAAGGAGTTCGCATCCGGGATGGTGGGTACGCTGGCGGCCGTCGTGTCCGGATTCATTAGCGCTCTCGGCCCGATCATCCTGTTGTGGGTGGGGATTTATGAGATCGTGAACGGGCGTCTGACGCTTGGCGGCCTGATCGCGTTCAATTCGTTTCTGTTGTATCTGTTCGCGCCGCTCAACAGCATTTCGGGAATCAACGTCACAATTCAGAACTCGATCGCCTGTGCCCGGCGGGCGTTCGACTTTCTCGATCAGCCCACCGAATTCGGCGAGCGACTGCGACTGAAGTCGACCGCCGGACCGTCGATCCGTCGCGGCGAGATCGAGTTTCGGAACGTGCATATGGCGTACGAGGGGTCGCCGGGAGACGTGCTGTGCGACGTCTCCTTCACCGCCGAAAGCGGCAAGGTGACAGCGCTGGTGGGTCGGAGCGGCGCCGGCAAGAGCTCGGTGGTCAACCTGTTGCTTCGTTATTACGATTACCGGCAAGGGGCGATTCTGATCGACGGCGTCGACATCCGGGAGTACCATCCGCACTATCTGCGGAAATCGATCGGGCTGGTGACCCACGAGTCGTTTCTCTTCGGCTACAGCATCATGGAAAACATTCGGCTGGGACGACCGTGCGCCACACCGAACGAGGTGATGGAGGCGGCCAAGGCGGCGTACGCCGACGATTTCATTTCGGAACTTCCGGCGAAATACAACACGAAGATCGGCGAGCGCGGGCAGTTGTTGTCGGCCGGCCAGCGGCAGCGCCTCACGCTGGCGCGGGTGTTTTTGAAGAACCCCCGGATTCTGATTCTCGATGAAGCCATGTCGTCACTCGACAGTCACTCGGAGCGGTACGTGCATTACGCGATGGAGAAGCTATTTGAGGAGCGAACGGTGCTCATCATTTCGCACCGGTTGTCGACGACGAAGCACGCCGATCGGATTGTCTTTATCGGCCAGGGAGGCCGGGTAGAGATCGGCGATCACGAAAGTCTGTACCGGAGAAACGATGGCTATCAGAAGCTCTACGACGAGCAGTACGACGCAACGGCGGTAAAGACGACGTAGGTGGTGGGCAGGAAAAGGGGAGACGGCGTTCCCCGCAGCAGGGCGGTGGTGATGGACAGACTGATCACGAAGAAAGCGATGGGCCGGAAGCAGTTCGCCTGGATCAGCGCGATCGCTCTGGCAGTAGTATCGATCGCATACCTGTCATGGTCTTCGGGCGGCCAGTCGGCCTATCGAGTCGATTCGGGGAGCGTGGTGATCTCCACGGTCGGGTACGGGGAGTTCCAGGAGTACATTCCGATCAGCAGCACGGTGAAGCCGATTCGGACGTTTTATCTGGATGCAGTCGCAGGAGGGCGGATCGTCGCGGTGTTTCGCGAGGAGGGTAGTCAGCTCAAGGTGGGCGACAGCATTCTCCACCTCGACAACACCGATCTTCGACTGGACATCATGTACCGCGAAGCCCAGTTGTTCGAACAGATCAACAACCAGCGGAACGCGCAGCTGGCCATGGAGCAGAACTCTTTGCAGTTGCGTTCCGATCTTCTGGACGCCGATAAGAACCTGGAAAACGCCACCCGCAAGTACGAACGGTACCAGAAGCTTCGGGAGAAGCAGCTGGTCTCCGACGACGAGTTCCTGCTCTGGCGCGACGAGTACACGTTTTGGAACGCCAAGAAGGACCTGATCATCGAGACGCGGCGACAGGATTCGCTCTTGCGAGTCGCGCAGATGAAGCAGATCGATGCGTCGATCGTCCGAATGCAGGCCAATCTCGACATTCTCAAGAGGCAGATCGAGGACCTGGTGGTTCGGGCGCCGATGGCCGGGCAACTGAGCGCTCTGGACGCCGAGGTGGGTGAAACGAAGGCGCGCGGAGAGCGTCTGGGGCAAATCGACGATGTCAACGGCTTCCAGGTTACGGCCAATGTTCCCGAGTACTACGTGTCCCGGGTTCAGACAGGGCTGCCGGGGACCGTGGTCATTGCGGGCGACACCTTCTCGCTGGTTCTCACCAAAGTATATCCCGAGGTGAAACAGGGGGTATTTATCGTGGAGCTCAAGTTCCAGGGCAGGCCGCCGGAATCGATTCGACGCGGTCAGACACTGCAGGTGCGACTCGCGCTGGGCGAAACGACTCGGGCGCTGGTGCTCGACCGGGGACCGTTCCAGAATACCAGCGGTGGAAACTGGGTGCTGGTGGTGGATCCGTCCGGTGAATTCGCCGTAAGACGGCAGATCATTCCGGGCCGTCAGAATCCCAAGATGCTCGAAGTGCTTGACGGACTCGTAGCTGGCGACCGAGTGATCATCTCGTCGTATGAGGAGTATGGCACGACCGACAAACTGGTTTTCAAGGACAAGTGATGACAGCGGAATCAATCATCAGGACGATCGAGCTCGGTCGAGTCTATCGTACGGAGGAGATGGAGACCTCGGCAGTACACCAGATCAACTTGAGTGTACAGGAGCGGGAATTTGTGGCCATCATGGGGCCGTCGGGGAGCGGCAAGACGACGCTGCTCAACCTGTTGGGATTGCTGGACCGTCCGACAACCGGGCAGTACTACTTTCTCGGTCAGGAGGTCACACAATTCAACGAACGGCAGCGCGCGCTCATCCGGCGTGGCAACATCGGTTTCGTCTTCCAGAGTTTCAACCTGATCGATGAGTTGACGGTGTTCGAAAACGTGGCGCTGCCAATGAAGTATCTGAAAATAGCGCACCGGGAGACGCGGAGACGCGTGATGGCGGCGCTCGAACGAATGAACATGAGCAGCCGGACGAATCACTATCCGGCGCAACTGTCGGGTGGACAACAGCAACGGGCGGCCGTGGCCCGGGCTATCGTGACCAATCCGCGCGTCATTCTCGCCGATGAGCCGACCGGTAATCTCGATTCGACGCACGGCGACGAAGTGATGAGGTTGCTGCAGGGGCTGAACGAGGCGGGCACGACGATTATCATGGTCACGCATTCTCCAAACTATGCGGCGTTCGGCCATCGGAAGGTGGAGCTGTTCGATGGCCGCGTGGCTGATGGGCGGCCCTGACGGGAGGGTCGGGGGAGGGTGCCGGGAGTCGATGAAGATCGAAGAACGGGGAGATCAGGCGACCACATGCTGACAACATTCTTGCGAACATCTTGGCGGCGGCTGCGGCGTGACGGGTTCTATTCCGCGATTAACATCGTGGGTCTGGCGGTGGGCCTGAGTTGTTTTCTGGTGGTCCTCCTGTACGCCCAGTGGCAGCTCAGTTACGATCGCTTTCACGCAAATCTGGATCGCATTCACAAGGTCATCATTCGCACGAACTTCAATAATACGCCCGAATATCATTCGCTGACCTCGGCCCCGGTGGGGCCGGCGCTTCAGCGGGACTTCTCTCCCGTTCGAACGTTCGTTCGATTTCGCCAGTTCGAGGCGACGGTGGAGCATAACGGGGTACAATTCGAGGAGCCGACGTTTCTGCTGGCGGACTCGAGCCTCTTCGACGTTTTCTCGTTTGGGCTGCTAAGCGGTAATCCGCGGACCGCGCTGGTGGCCCCGTTTTCGGTAGTGATTTCCGAGCAACTGGCCCACAAGTACTTTCAGGGTCGAGACCCCCTCAACCAAGCTCTCCGCGTCAACGGCGAGCATGAATTGCTCGTCACCGGAGTTATGAAGGATGTCCCCGAGAACTCTCACCTGCGGTTCGATGCCCTGGTCTCATTTTCAACGGCTGACGTGCTGCAACTCAACCAGCATATCGGTCATTTCAATTACCTGACGTACGTTCTGTTGTCCGAAAAATCGGGAGGCACAGAGATCGAGCGGCGATCGTCGGAGTTCATCGCCAAATACTTCGGGGAGGACGTGCGTGACAAGTTTTCTGTTCATCTGCAGCCTTTCAGGGACGTCTATCTAAAGTCGGCCGAGCAGTTCGGGATAGAGACCGGTGGGAGCTTTCGGTATTTGGTCGTGTTGTTCCTGATCGGCTCGCTGATTCTGATGACGGCCTGTATCAACTACATCAATCTATCGACGGCCCTCTCGACCGTTCGAGCGCGCGAGGTAGGGATACGGAAGGTGTCCGGAGCCACTCGTGCCGAGCTGGTGCGGCAGTTCATCGGCGAGTCACTGGTTCTGACGGTCTTGTCGATGGTCGTAGCGATTGTGATCACCATTGGGCTTCTACCGGTTTTGCGGGACCTTTTCAGTATCGAGGTCAGTCTCGGCGCCCTGTTGCGCTTCCGAACACTGGTTGAGCTGGTGGTAATTGTGTGTCTGGTCGGAGTCCTGTCAGGGTGTTATCCGGCGTTCGTACTCTCGCGCTTCGAGCCGGTGGAGGTGCTCCGGAGCATTCATGCCGCCGGGTCGAGCCGGGCGGTCATGCGGAAGGCGCTGGCGATCTTTCAGCTCTCGCTTTCCGTGCTGTTCATCATGGCCTCCGTCGTGGTGGCCCGCCAGATTCACTATGTAGCCGGCGCAAAGCTCGGTTTCGACAGTGACAACATCCTGTTCCTTCGTCTCCGGTCGGGGATTACGTTGGGACAGCTTGAGGCACTCAAGACGCTGCTGACATCAAGTCCGCTGGTCGAGAAGTGCGCAGCGTCGAGCGGAGTCCCGGGACTGGGAAATCGGTCCGACCCGTTCGCGCCGGAGGGGTTCGCATCCGGGGACTACACGACCATTCCGTGTCTGGATGTCGACCAGGACTTCGTGGCCACTTACGGTCTGACTATGGTGGCGGGCCGGTCCTTCTCGCCGGAATTTCCGTCCGACACCGACAGCGGCATCGTGATTAACGAGGCGGCGGCGAGACGGTTCGGTTGGAGCGCCCCGCTGGGCAAGAGAATCCAGTGGCTTTCCGGGTCGCAGAACACCTACACCGTCATCGGCGTGGTCAAGGATTTCCACTTTCAGTCCCTGCATAATGCGATCATGCCATTGGTGATGCAGATCGTACCCTCGAATTTCTTCCTCCTCTCGATCCGGTACCGATCAGACGACACGGCCAGCCTGCTGGGCCACGTCAGGCGGCACTGGGAAGCTCTGTTTCCCGACGTGCCGATTGAGTACCATCGGGTGAGTGAGCTGTTGTCGCACCAATACCGAAACGAGGAACAGACGCTGTCGACGCTGACGACACTGTCGCTGCTGGCCGTCTTCCTGTGCGTGCTGGGGCTGTTGGGGCTGACCTCGTTCGCCACGGCGAGTCGAACCAGGGAAATCGCTGTCCGGAAGACATTCGGTGCGCTCTCGTCCGACATCTATCTGCTCTTGAGCAGGGAGGTCACGAAGCTCGTATTGATTGCGATCGCCGTCGCCTGGCCCGTGTCGCACTATTTCATGAGCAGATGGCTGGAGGAGTTCGCGTATCGAACGGAATTCGGGTGGATCACGCCCCTGCTTTGCGGACTGGTCGTTTGGCTCATTGCCCTGCTGGCCAGCAGTTACTACACTATCAAAGGGGCGATTGTCAATCCGACGGACTTCCTGCGGTAAGGCATTTGTGATACAGGTTGGCGAACAAATGCGCCCGAGAGGACTTAAGCCACCAACAAGCGTCGTGGGCCGTTGTCGTACATTATAGGTCTAGATTCAGGACCACCGTGAATCTCGAATCTCCGTCGACCCGGTCGCTGATCTCCTCTCTGCCCTACTACGTCAGGTGATCTCTCGTCGCCTTCCACCTTGCCGGATAGGAACAGGAATCCGAGTCTCATGGTCCTCTTTCAATGGTGAGACTCGGGCTTCTGAGCTAAGCCGTGTTTTCGACCACCCAGCTGCGGAATGCGTCTCGTAGACCCCGCCCACTGACCCCTTCAGTCCATTGATTGAATCCCGCCTTCGTTCATGTGAAACCATGCCAAATTCAGAATCGTATACTGTAATTGTGTATGGTCCTGAGAGGTAAGAACGACAGTGAGAGCTCGCCGAAGTGAAGAGTATTGTCGCGATTCAGCAGATCGCGACATTTGTAGGGCACGACTGCTCGTATATGGTAGCCCTCCCAGTGTTTCCTGGTTTCTTATGAGTGAGGAAGTGGCAACATGACGACCTGCAGCTTTGTAACCGAATCGGATTTTCCCAGAGTGGTCAGGACTTTCGATGAAGCCTTTGCCGATTACTACCTCAAATCAAAAAGCTCCTGTGAGCGTTGGTTGTACAACCGCTGCGTTAAGAACGGAGTTGCTTTTGACTGCTCCGTCGGAGCTTTCGACGGCGATCGGATGGTGGGTGTCACTCTGGTCGGCCTCGACGACTGGCAGGGTGTTCCGGCGGCATTTGATGCCGGCACCGGCATTGTTCCCGACTTCCGGGGTAGCGGCCTTGCCCGGCAGATGTTTGCGCTTGCCGTCCCCAGATTGAAGGAACGAGGCGTGCGGCAATTTCTTCTTGAGGTCCTGCAGGTCAACGAACCGGCTATCAAAGCTTACCGCAAATCAGGCTTCGAGATCACCCGCGAGTTTGATTGTTATGAGCTTCCTCTGAGCGAAGGGAGAGCTCCCTCCGATGCGCAAGATTGGGAGATCCGGCCAATTGACCGTCAACAAGTAGGGACGTTTCGGTATCACGTTGACTGGCATCCGTCCTGGGAAAACAGCTTTACGTCCATCTGTCGCATTCCCGATCAGATTGTTGCTTTTGGAGCTTTCGACGGCCCAGACTGTGTGGGGGAGATTGTTTATTACCCTCTTCTCAACTGGATTGTCAGTCTGGTTGTCGGCAAGGACCACCGGAGAAAGGGCATCGCAACGGCTCTGCTTACTCACTTTCTTGCCCAGCTTGATCCGGCAATTGAAGCCGTCAGGCTGACCAATGTCGACCATTCCGATGAAATAATGGCTACTTTCCTTGGGAGTCGTGGCTTCCGCGTTTTCACGACGCAGTATGAAATGTCACTGGCGCTGTGAGCGCTGGCAGCCCGCCTTTCGCGTGCGACTCGTCAGAGACTCAGTTGCTGAAAACATCGCACCGTCCGTGCCAAATCGATCTGTCTCGTCCCTGAGTTCACTCGCAGTTCTGACGAAAGTATTCTGATCGGTCGTCAGTTTCTCGCCGGCGGCCAGTCTTCAGACAGCTTGCCTCAATCATCAGTTTCCATAGGTTTCCTTCCATTGTGGCCGATCTAGTCAGTCACTCCTGTCCGCATCTATCGCACACAGCACATTGGGCGTCGCGCCTCGCCAGACGAGAGGATCGGTTGAACCAACTACCTGGACCGTGCGGAACCGTCTTGCCATCGTCAGTGCACGGCCGGCAGTCTCAAAACAGATAGCCTTTGGTCCGGGAGGGGATTCTGATTGAGGGTAGCCAGTTGGCATTGCAGACAGTGGGCCACGCGGTCCTTTGATCCTCATTCGGCGCCAGGAATCGGGTCTGATTTTCACCGGTTTGGCTGAAAACAAGTGGACAGAACCGTTGGTATTCGATTATATTCGGACTGCACCCACAGCAGTAGGTCCGTCCTCGCTCGCATGGTGAGGGTGGCGGGCCATCGCTGCAACCAAGCCGCTATGTCCTCTTGGATCGGAGGTCGGCGTGTTCGGATCAGGGGTGAACTCCCTTCATCACAGCTCTTCATCAATAACCATTAAGAAAGGTCTCCCATGAAAAGGCTACTATTGCTGTCATGTATCTGTGTCGTACTCGCGGTTCTCGTGGGTTGTTCCAAGGAACCGACGATGATTGGCCCCGATAGTGACCAGGTCCCCGCCGGCTTGCTGGTTCAGCGTCCCGAGTTCATCGATACCCGCCCCGATGCGGTGAAGCTCTCATTCACCAAATTCGGCAGCGCCACTGAGACAATAGAACGAACGGCGCCTGTCGGAGGGGCCGCCGATCCCAACCCCACGCCGGCCCACAAGTACGCGTATGTCATCGGGATTTCCGATTATGACGGCACGGCGAACGATCTCAGCTACTGCGATGATGATGCCCGTGATGTCATTGCCTATCTGACCAGCCAGGGCTTCACCGTTCGCAGTGATATCGATTACAGCGCCTCGGCAGCCAACATTCAGGCAGGTTTGATCTGGTTACGCGACGCGGCGATCGCGGGTGACGAGATTGCCTTCTTCTACTCCGGGCACGGCACCAAGGTTCGTCCAACCGGCGGTTCGAGCATCATCTCGCGGGACTTGTACTACTTGACGCATACCTACGTGATGGGGTACCTGAACGCGGCCAACTGCACTAAGAAGACGATTAATCTTGATGCCTGTGTGATCGGCGATTTCCACGCCGACTGCAAGACCGGCACCGTGCTCTCCACGGCCTCGGTCTCCAAGTACTCGTATGATGCTCCCGACCTGCAGAACGGCGCCTGGACCTATTACTTCCTGTACGGTGCCACCACCGGGGGCCTTGTCTATAATGAAGCGATATCGACCTACGCCGAGGTGAACATGAAAGCCTGGGCGACTGCCAACAAGCTCAAGGTCGATCCGAAGCATACGGACCTGTATACCGGCGATCTGGATATCTGATCACTGCACAAACCTCAGAGAGGAATGATGGCCCGCTTCTGGAGAGGCGGGTCATCTTTTTTTCCCTTTGCGGAGGAACGGATTCCTGGGCTATCGCCCTCTGCTTGTCAGGATGTGAGCATGAATCTGGGAACCTGAACGGCTGTGTCAACGGCTGGCACGAAGGTAACGGGTTCCAGGCTGTGGGTGCGACACAGCAGAGGCCGGGCGCAAGCCCGGCCTTGTTCTTGCGCTCGCTCTCATGAAGTTCCTGCTGCAAATGGAATTGTTTGTGCCGCATTCGCGACTAGAACAGTTATCTTTTGCGGCAAATGGTGTTGGCATACTCCTGACGTCATTGCACGCTTCGATTCGACCGTCTCATGCTCAGGCTTACCTCGTCACCGCCATCTGTGCCGCTTCGGGGTGATTCGCTACCACAATCTCGTCGACCTGATTGTGAATAGTCCGTCTCAAGTCATCGTTCCACAGGTCATGGCCCCCCTTTGGAAAAATGTTGAATTCAATCGCGGCATTCATGGGGGCCATGGCTTGCTGCAGCGATCGGACCGGAGCAGCAAGGCCAAACCGATCATTATCCGCCACAAATATGTGCAACTTGCCGGCAAGAGCTGATGCAAGTGTCTGCCAATTTCTTTCGAGGATTAAACGCAGATCATACTTCTGCCATGTCTGAGCGACGTCATGATCGATCTTGCCGGTGTTCCTGTCCCAGAGCCGGCGCGGCTGCATGTCGGCACCGCGCGGACTGAAGGCGGCCTCGAAGGATCCCATTTGCCACCCGGGTCCGACTGCCCGATCATAATCCGAGAGCATCTTATTCATGGCAAGCGAATCGCCATTTTTGGATACGAACAAGTTGGCGCCTTCATCGTAGATGTTTACTCCGAGGAAGCTACTGAAATCGACCGGATCCGGCGAGGCAGCCCAGGCGCCCGCGAATTGACTCGGATAGCAGGCCTGTAACCAGAGACTGGCCCATGCTCCTGAGGACTGGCCCGTCAAAAATCTGGATTGCGGGTCGGCATACACGCGAAAATGCTTCTCAACATAGGGTACCAGTTCGTCGACGAAGGCCGATGCCCAGGGGCCATTGTTTTCGGAGTTGGCGAACACGTGACACCCCAGCGGTGTCGCCTGGTCCAGCAGAACGAACACCTTCTCCAATCCGACCATATTCATGCCGAATCGCATCAGGTAGAAGTTGTCTGACACGGCGCAATAGTGCCTCTTGCCAAAGGCGGGAAAACAATAGACAGTCGGGTAGGATCTCGTCGTATCGGAGTAGTATGACGGGGGCAGAATGACGGCGGCGTTGATGGTGGAGTGCCGATTCGCAAAAGCCGTCAACAGCTCACTCTCTACCTTGATCTCCTTGATATAGCGGGTTTCCGCAAACTCTCGACTCCCTGCCTTCCTGTCGAGCACGAGCGTAATGGTACTCGGGCCACTGTCAAGAACAGGTACGACGACGACGTCGCTGAAGATGCGCCCCGCGATATTTCCGGGTGCATCTGCGAAGTCGCGCCCGGCTACACTCGTGTCCAGAACCGCTTGAACGGCGTACGTGCCACGAGGAATCTGATGCAACGAACAGGGAAAACCGGAGGCGTCATTCGACAGGATGAAAGACTGTCCCGCTTTCCAGTTCCTGGCGTCCATTGCGAAGAACGGCTTTCTTTCCGAGCCATCCGGACCATCAAGAGGGTGACCATAGATGTTCTTGTCGAACAACACGTACACACGCCCACTCACGGCTCGGTCACACACTTGTTGTGAAAGCGAAAGGTGCACTTCTACGCTTCGGTCGGCGTTCGTTCCGGCCAGACCGGAGAGACACAGGCCGAAGGTCCATATGGTTGTGGTCACAAGAAGTCTGCTGTTGAACATAGTAATCCCGTCCAATTCTCGTGAAGAGTTATCTCAGCCGCCGCGGATTTGAAGCACATTGGCAACATGGTCAATGGCATCCATGGCGCCCTAAATCTTAGTACGGACAGAACAGCATGTTGTTTCAGTCCGGGTTCTGGTGCGCGCATGGATCCGTCGAATGGGGGTTATTATGCGAAGGCGGACCGACTAGCATACCACGCACGCTCGATCGACCCGGTCTCATGGGAAAAGAAATCTGAGGACTATTTGGTCTCCGCGGCAATCGGCTCCGGCTTCCATTCCTTCCAGACGTTGCCGGCCAGGTCAGGGCTCGGCTTGAGCGTCTTCTGGCCGGGTTGCCGACTCGCGCTACGGTCATCGGAGCGGGCGTGACCGTTTCCCGCAATCGGGTCACCTTCCGTCCGAACAATGTGAAAGTGGGTTTGGAACGACAAGTCAATTTTGGCGGGGGCCCTTGCTCCAAGGGGCCCCCGCGTTCCACCTCAGGAGTCAGCACCTATTGGGTGCAGATGGTGGCATTGAATCGAGTGAGCACCGTGTTGATCGGATTGCAGATGGCCTGGCCGAGCTTGGTCCCGCCGAACAACAGCCCCACGGGGCTGTTACTGCTGTTATTGGTCACCACCAGCGAACCGGAGTCTCCGGACTTGGTGAACTTCTTGGTTGTCATGAACTGGCCGACAAATTTGGCCGTCCCCGTAGTATAGCCGACATTGACCGTCACGTTGATCGACGATATGGTGCCGGTGGTGAGTTCGGTGGTCCGACCGACTTTTTTCACCGCCAGACCGACCGAGGGGGTTACGATCGTGGTGCCGGGATAGCCGTAGAATCCCGCCAGCGTGCCGCAGGAGACATCGGTGGTGGAGTACAGAGCGATGGCGGCGTCGATGTAGTTGTTGCTGCCATCGAACTTCAGCGGCTCGAAATCGGACAGGTCGGCGACCTTGTCGGTCGCGACATAGTTGGCGCACAGCGGCGAATTGTCATAACGTCCGGGCTGGACGATATCCTCACCAATGACCGCAGCGTTCTCGCGGGCCAGCACGTGGTTGTTGCTGAGGATATACTTCGCACCGCCGATGATCACCTGGCAGCCGATCGTGCCTGCGGCGCATTCCAGGTTATTGCCGACCGAGACACCGGTAGGCACCGGGCGGTAGCGGCCGGTCAGTTCAAACGCCGTAAACGGTCCGGTCTCCTCGATCACTACCGGCACTCCGTCAAGAGTTGGCGCGATCTTACCGGCCGAGGCAACGTCCGGTCCGGAGGTAAACACTTTGATGACGGGGTTACCGTTGTCGTCGACTCCGGTTCCGGTACCGATGACGCCGTAGACGGCGAGGAGTTCATCGGTATGTCGATCCTGAATGCTCATGACTTTGGCGATGGCAGCCTGATCGCCGGGGAGAAAATTCGCCATTTGTGTCTGGTCCGGCGCGCTGATTTCCCGATTGCAGCCGGTCCAGAACAGCGCGGAAGCGACTATCAGCAGAATGGCCAATGAGGTCGCGAACAGACTCAGTCGTGTCCTGTTCATGTGGCAGTCCTTCCCATGGGGTTGTGGGTTGATGTCATGGTGTGAGGTTGTTGGCCGATCGCAGCCGTGAGTACGGCAGGACCATGCGATCGGCCCCATTCATGGGGTGCTGTTCGGGGCACACCCGAGAACCGAATGACCGAGCGTAATGGTACTGGTCGACCTCCTTTCTGCAGCGAGTGACAGCGCATCGTCGGAAATCTCTCCTTAAGGTTTCGGTGGTAACAATCTGAGCGGGCCGGCGAACCGGCCCACTCAGTTTCGATCACCCCACTGATCAGCACCGACTGACAGACCCGGAAACGCACCCGGGCCGGGCGACAGGACATCGCGGTTTAGGGCGCGACGACCTTTTCCATCTGACTGATCCTGAGCGTATCTCCGGTGAGCGGGAAGCCTTTTGCGGAGACATAGTCGCCGATCACGAAATCGGCCAGGGTTAACGACTCGCCGTCCAATCCGGTCAGCTTGGCGCCCTGACAGACGATTCCTATCCAGGGGAGTGCATCGAAAGTCACCACACGCGAGGTGACATCGACCGAGGCGATGGTTGCCTCGAAGGTAACACAAAGCTGATCGGGACAATTGATCAGCTTGATCTTGCCGGCCAGAAGTGTCGTCTCATCGACGATATTGGCGCGGACTTCAACCACGTTGCCGATCTGGAGGTCGGAGAACACCAGCGCGGTATCATGAGAGATCTGATAGCCGCCGGAGCCGCCCGGGGCCACCTTGCCGGCGGAGTTGTTGCACTGACCGTTCGGGTCAATGTTCGGGTCCATCGGACCGAACTTCTGGCGGATAATCACGCCCCAGAGAACCGTATTCTCGTCGACTAAGATGGTCTGCACGTGGTTCTTGACCATAAAGGTGCCGGCCGTGTAGTCGATAGCTACGATCGTATCGCGGAAGGCCAGATCATAACCGAGACCATCGCCCGGTTCGCACACCTGGATCTGGTTGGCGTAGACATAGCCGTTCTGGTTGCGGTTACCGGAGATGCCCAGCGAGTCCCCCGGTTTGATATCGGAGAACGGAATCGGGGCTTCGGTGCTCCCTTTGAGCCGCACGATCTGGCAATTATGGAGTGCCACAACCGTGTCATTCAGTCCGACGAATGTCAGCATGAGGCGGTTCTGGTCGTTGGTTTCGACGCGGGCGGAGAACTGGACCAGTCCGACGGCCGCAAACTGATTCAGGATTGACTCGCTGTCGGTCATCGTGGCCAGCGGGTCGACCGGCGCCTGCCGGTTGCAGCCCACCACGACCAGCACCGCGGCCAACGACACCAGGGTGATGAGCATCTGTTTGGTTTTCATGTGAATTGCTCCTCTTGTTTGGTAAGACCTGTCTTCAACTTGTGAGTACTCTGCAAGTGAACTTCTACTCAGCAGAGTGACAGGACCGGGCTTTCGTTCATGGTGAGGATGAAAACAGGACAAAAAGATCGGCCAATGGGAGCCGTTGATGGGGCAACAAAAAGCGGAGCGCCGGGCTAACCGGCACTCCGCATACGTCGCTGAGACGTGGAGAAGACGGCTGCCTACGGTGTCGTCATGCAGGCAGTCGTGAGACCGAAGAACAGGTGATCCACCAGGGCGGAGAGATCCGACATATCAACGAGGTTGTCGCAGTCGGCATCGGCCGACGGCGGGGTCAGAGAAACACCCTGTCCGAAAAAGAGATAATCGACAAGGGCGTCGAGGTCGGAGATGTCGACCGCCAGATCACCGGTGATATCGCCATGGATGTGCGGCAATGCTGACTGCAGTGAGGCAACCGGGTCGATCAACCCGGTGCCGAGCAGACCCTCCAGCCCAGGGTTAAGGGAATCGATATTGATGGCGTGCTGGGTTATGGCCGTGTCCAGTTGCTCCCAGGAGAGAGTGGAGTCCACCGACAGGATCAGCGCCGCCAGACCCGAGACAAACGGAGCTGCGAAACTGGTACCTTCCCAGGTGGCATAGGTCGTATCGAGGAAAATGCTGTAGATCTCCGTCCCGGGCGTACAGACTGCCACCTTCGTACCGAAATTGGAGAAGTCGGCCTTCTGGTTAAGGGTATCCAGGGCCGCGATCGCCAGGCAGTAGGTGCGGGAGGCCGGGAACGGGAAAGTGACGTTGAGATCGGTGGAGTCATTGCCGGCCGATGCGACCACGAGCACGTTTCGTTGCCTGGCGAGTTTCAGTGCCTCATCGAGGGCGTCATGGATGCCCACCATCCCCAGACTGAGGTTGATCACTCGGCAACTGTCATCGATGGCCTGCAGGACTGCGCTGGCAATGCTGAATCCGTCTCCCACACCGCCGGTATCCAGGACCCGGTACGCATAGATATTGGCACCGGGAGCGACGAGGTGCAGCAGCCCGGCAATAAAGGTCCCGTGTCCCGAGCAGGAACCGCCCGGCTCGTCGTACGACAGGGGATCGTTGTCGACATAGTCCCACTTGCTCACTATCTGATCGGTGACTGCGGCGAGTTCCGGATGGCTGAAATTGATGCCGCCGTCGATGAGCGCTATGCTGATGTCGTCGCCATCGGCAATGTCGTGGGCTAGCGCCAGATTGGTGGTTATGGCCGCCTTCTGCGAGTCGAGCGGTATCTTGGCCTGGGCGTCGGAAAACGGCGAACTTCGCTGGAGTCCCTCAGGCGCGGCCAGATAGAAATTGGGCCGGCAGAATTCTACACCCTGATAGGCGGCGATCTGGACAGCCAGAGTCTCCGCGCTCTGTCCCTGAGGTATGATGAGCAGATAACAGTCGGTCTGAATCTGACGGCTCTTGACGGATGTGCCGAATTCGGCATTCACCGAGTCGATGGTATATCCGGGAAGCATCCGGCAGACAAGTTCATTGGCGACAAAGTGACCCCGGCCGGTGAACGAAAAGGCCGTTCCGGCCGCCAGGGTCAGGGTGAGCAACAACCAGATGGTTACTCGACGAATGGTGGTGTCAGGCATTATGACCTCCTATATCACTTGCCCCAAAAACCGAGAAGGCCGCCCAATGGTAGGCCGTGGGGAAGCGATCCCTGACGGTCAGTGCGGCAGTGCGGGCCGAGGCAGGTACGGACCTACCCGAAAAAAGCGTATCGTAAAAGGTTTGCATCCATAAGGCGGTTGACTCGTCAGAGACCGGCCAGTGACCGGCGATGACATTGCGCGCCCCCATCTCGAGAATGGAGCGGACCAAACCTGTCGATTCCTCGCCGGGCAAAGCCACTTCCTCACCACTACGACAGGCGGCCAGCGTCACCAGATTAACGCGGCAGCGGCGCAATCTGAAGTCGGCGGCAAAAAAGGGTCCATCCTCCAGGATAAGGTAGGAATAGAACGGGTTGTCCTCCCGAAGGTGGGCATGGCCGGAGTAGTGCCAGACGGCTGCGTCCACGGACACGGGCCACTGGTCGCGCTGAATCGGGTTGTGGACCACGGCCCGTTCCCCTGCCTGGGCGGCGAGTTGAGCGATCTCCTTGTCTACCATAGGGAGATTATCGGCAGCACCCCGGAATATATCGACCGTGGTAGCCACAGTTGCGATCTGGCCCGCAGCCTGGTAGTGCCGGAGACTGGGACTTAGTGTGATGTGGTGCCGGTCAACCAGTTGCTGGCCATCGCAGACCAGTGCACCCCAGGGGAGATTGGCCAGTTCCCCTTCCGGCAGGATGAGGAGTTCGGCGGCACCACGGTCAATCCCGAGCGGCTTCCAGAGCCAGTTCCCCAGATCCTGCCACAGCGACCATTCCGTGCCTGAGACATCTCGATCGGTCTGCAAGTCCGGTACCAGTTGACGCTCCAGTATGAAACGCCAGCGTTCGAGTGCCGACCCCAGTCGCCGGCGCCCGCGATCGAATCGGGTCAGCGTCGTTGTTCCGGACTGGTGAACGAACGCGAATATATCTTCGCCCTGAAGGTGAAACTGCGCGATGGGCAGCCGGGCAGACGCGGTCTGGAAGTAGTCGGCAATGGCTTCAGCGGTATCGATTTCCACACTCCGGCCACTTTCAGAGAGCAGAAGCTGCTGACGAACTTCCCGCTGGAGTCGTGTGACAGCCTGGCTCACGGTGGCTGCCCTCCAGTTTCGTTCGCCTGAAGTCTGTCCGAGATGCCTGGCGACGGCAGCTACCTGGGCGGACAATTCGGCCAGACTCCGTCCGATGCGATCCCGCTCGGTGCTCGGTACATTGCCGGGGAGCAGGGACCAGAGCCCGGCTGTCTTGTACCGCTCCGACCAGACCGCCGCTCGCACGGGATTGCGGTCTGCTTCGGTAGAAATGAGCCGCAGGTGCGGCAATGCCTGACGACTAACATAAGTGCTTCGCAGTTCGACCGGAGGGAGTTGCGCCCGAACGGAGTCCAGACGATCAGCGGCCTCTCGCCACAACTGAAGAGCGCCCGCCGTATCGCCGCGCTGCCAGCGGAGGTCACCATCGAAGGTGCGCTCCATTGCATACAGGTGTGGGACGCGCTGGGCGGCCCGGTTGGAACGAAGACGCCCCAGCGCTCTCGTATTCCGGAGGTCCACGGACATCCGCTTGAGGTCGCAGACCGCTTCCCAGAACGGCATGCGGGCTTGCGCAAAGAGCCGTTCTGCCGAAAGCAAGTGGTCTTGTACGACGCGAGGATTTCGCTCCGCCAGGTCGGCAGCGATCAGATGTACGACGCCGGAGAACCCGCGGTTCTTCTCGGCACGGAACCAGGTGCGCGCCCTGCGCAGCAGCGTGGTTGCCTCGGCCGATCGGCCCAGGGCCGTTGCGGCCTGTGCCTGAAACAGCGTCGCCTTTGCTCGTTCATAGCGAAGGTTCAGTTTCGCGAAACGTTTCGCAGCGACAAAGGCGTCGTTGCGAGCATCCTGGCTCAGCCCAAGTGTCAGGTACACCTCGGCCCGATCGAGTATACACAGGGCCTCGCCGCGCGGGTCGCCGCCCTTTCGATAGGTGGCCTCGCAGGCCGAGAGCCCGAGCAGAGCGCGATGGAACTGCCCGCTCAACATCCAGAGCCAGGCGAGACCATAGCGGGCATCGCAGGCATCCAGATCGTAACCGGCCTGATCCCAAATAGTCTGCGCTCGGCCGTAGAGCGCCTCGGCTTCGGCGAACTGAAACATCTGGACGAGCACGTTGGCTCGATTGTATTGACAGCGCGCCAGCGCCACCCGGTTGTCGGACTCCTCAAAATACGCGGCAGCCCGACGGTACCATCTTTCGGCCAATTGGTGGCGATCCTGGCGGTGCAGCAGGTTGCCGTAGTTCACCCAGGTCTGAGCCAGGTCGCTGTGGGCCCTGTGCCGAGTAAAGGTCGCCATGGCGAGGCGCGCATGCTCGGCCGATTTCGTAAAGTCGTTCAAGTACATAAAGACGTCGACCAGTGTTCGGTCGATGCGGGCGCGAAGAAGGGCGTCCGCTCCTGTCTGGCGGCGTGCCTGCAGGTAGTACTTCCTGGCGGCGCGGTGGTTGCCGCTGAAGTGATTCATGCGGGCGACAGCCCGCAGGGCAGTCAGGCGAAGCGGCCCCGTATGCGATTGCGCCCGGCCGAGAAATCGGTGAGCAAGGCGCAGTGCCTGGGCAAAGGAACGACGTGAGACTGTCTGAATCGCCTGTTCGCAGGCAATGGCCAGATCACTCTCAGAGACGTCGCCCAGCCTTCCCGACTTCAGGAACCGCTGGACCGCTTTTTCGAGTGCGGACGAGTCCACTTCAACTCCGGTAGTGCGACCGCGGTGTCGTTGACGTGAAAAACCATCTTGCGGGGCGGGCGTGGGGCGCTCCACTGATATAGGCCGTCCTTATCGGGCAGGAGCACGCGGCTGTCGGCCCTCAACTCACCTGTCGATTTGCCGGGGGCGGTCGCCTGGGCGACAAACCGCCACTCATCCCTGTGCTGCTCTGCCCGCATGTCGAACAGAATGTCTTCGATCTCGAACGAGACTCGCCGCTGGCCGAGCGTTGCCTGACCACGGACGCCGACCGGCTGGGGCGCCCCCCAGGAATCGAAAATCAGACGGGCAACCAGCTCCCTGACAGTTTTCAGCAAGGGAGTGGGGGAGCCGGGCACGAGCCGCGCCTTGGTCACCCAGGCCGACGGCGGTTCGGGGAGAGGGGGGCGGCCGAACATCCGGAAAGCTTGAAGAAGCGTCACGGCCTCCGAACATTCGGCGCACTCACGAATGTGGTCCGAGCGATCGGCGTCCGGTTTTGCTGCTTCTTGTAACAGCTGCTTTCTGGTCAAATGTCTGCTCGTATCCAAACTCCTTGTCTTCTGCTATAGCAGAGCAACTCAATCGGATTTTCGTTCGCCAAAATACCCGTAGTTTTCGAGTATCCTCTTCAACTTCTCCAGACAACGTCGTCGCTTCGCCCCCAACGTGTTCGGGGCAACGCCCAGACGGCGCGCAATCTGTTCGTAGGAAAACTCCTCGTCGGCAAAGAAAAACAACTCGAGCAGTTGCCGGCAGGGGAGATCGATCTCTCGGAGCGCAGTTTCCAGTTGGGCCTGGGCCTCGACCAATTCCAGTTCCTGATCCGGCAAGGGAGTGTTGTCCTGCGGCTCCTCTGTATCGTAGTCACCTGCGACTGAAGCGGACCGCTTCTTGAGACGAATTGCCTCACGCTTGGCAGTCGTCACCAGCCACGAAGAGAGCCGGACCGGATCCTGGATGTGCGAGCGGTTCTGAAAAAGCAGCACCCAGGTCTGCTGAAAACAGTCGGCGGAGTCGGCCATGGACAGCCCAACATGGCCAGACACGCTGTACACCAACGACTTGTAGCGCTCAACCAATTCCCCCCAGGCTGCATGACTCCCCTGAAGTATCTCCGCCCAGAGTTCTGTGTCGGTCTTAGCCATAAGGTAACAGAGGAGGTGCGACGTTCCTTTCGTTCACAAGATACGCCAGAAATGGCGAGGAACAAGGTGGATTGACGATGGGGAGGATGCCCAGCTCTTGGATACCTGACCTAACAGGCTGGCAGGCTTTGAGTTCAGGCAATTGGGAAGGCTCCCGTTACGGGACAGCGAGTGATCGGCAAGTGGAGTGATCCGGCCTCATTCTCGCACAGGCAGTTGCGGCATGCGTCTTGTAGACCACGCATTGATTGACATTCAGGCCCTATGGCAAGTTTGTCGAAGGGCTCGTTGTATGTGGGGTAAAGGGTTCCGCGGATAATGGTCGAGTTTGACAGCAGCGACTTGAGCGATTCGGCCTCTTCGGCCCAGTCCCGCTCAAAATACGAGCCCAACCACCGACGGGAGATTTCAGTATCCACCCAACGATTTGACGGGACGACCAATTCAGCGATCGCTACCGTTTAGCTCTCCGGACTCAATCTCGTGGCAACGGCTCTTGGAGCTCGATTTCCTCTTTGGTGTCGAGAAAGTGATTGAGTTGAGTCCTGAGAACTGCTAGACTAAACCGGCGACGATGAGGGACATCGTGGCCAGGGAGATTCCTGGATTCAAGTGGTACCGCTGTTTTCGCATGGTTGGTCTATGACCTGAAGTGTGGGCGGACCAAGATGAACGCGCTGGGGGCGGGAGGATCGTCAATGTTCAATCGCATCGTACGCCGCGTCAGGGATGCTGTGGTGATCATGGCAATTGTCCACGGGACGAGTGCCGGCCAATTCAACCCGCCGTCGGGCGTGCAGCGCCCATCCAATCATCCGCGGGAAACCGGATTGCTGGGGGACAAATACCTTGAACCCATTCACAAGTACACCGACATCAACGCGGCGGGAGATCTCAACATTTCGATACCAATCTTCGAGATGCCTGGTCGACTGCCGGTACCGATATTGCTAAGCTACAATTCGGCAATCAAGATGGACCAGCCGAGCTCGAGCGTTGGCCTTGGGTGGAGTCTGGCGGACTGGTCGGTCCGGCGGATCACGATCCATGGCGATGATCCGATGACAAGGAGGGAAAGCTACACAGGGCAAACTAACACTAGGTACATGGTGAACGATGCGTTCCGCGTCTCAATCCCAGGACGCTCTCTATTGTTTATCAACTCAGGATCCATGAACAACCCCATGTTTTCACCACTGTCGTATAGCAATGACTCGCTTTATGTTGCTGACTCGGTAGTAACTCTCGCATCCTTTGCCTATCAATCGTTGAAATACTTTGTCCTGGTCGACGATGGGGGCACCAAGTATGTCTTCAAGCAGCCGCTGAGACGGCTGTGCGAAGCGGGGCCATTGAATGACTTCTTCCCTGATCTAAACGCCAACTTCTCCGAGAATTCTGAGTGGCTGCTAACTGCCATATTGGCCCATGACTATGTTGATGGGGGCGGTAGCGCTCTTGACCCGCTGGACTGCTCGAATCCAAAGGAAGACAATCGGGGATCATGGGTAGCGTTCCGGTACTCTGATGAGCGGATGTTCATTGACCAGGTCACCGACCTCCAGATGGGCGCGTACTCCCCAGGCATAAGTTACGGCACTAGTCATACGGATTCGCTTCAAGTTGCCTACCTGACTCACATCATCTGTCCATCCACTGTGCTGGAGTTGCAGTATGGTCATCCTACGCGCTTCCACACCATACGATACCAACGGACTGGTTCAGAGCCCAACTTCAGACACAAGGATCTGGTGGTTACGCAGATGCATGCGCGCGAGTATGCAGGTAGTGGAGTGAACGGAACAGGGCCGGTTCAATTTGCGGTGGAGCTCAACTATGAGCCGACAAGTAGTAATACTGAATCCAGCACGGACGATATTTGCCTGAAGGAGCGTTATCACCAACATGTCGGCAATCACATCAGCATGGACGGCGAACCTACTTTGAGGAGCATCGTATTCGGATCGGATATTTACTACGATGTTTGGCATGGGTACTATATCGACCCACTCAACCAAGACACAGTCTGCAGTTGGAGCGGCAACCCACTCAGTGAATATTCTGGGAAAACAGGCCGCCGCAAGTTCACGTTTGACTATGACTTCCGACTCGATACGACGGACTTCTATCCGCCGCCGATGCATAGTAGTGATACGATTTCAAGCGACTACTTCGCCACTGTGTACGGATACTGGCATATCGGCCGTACCGATCAGGCTGGCCAATTCTATTACTGGCCGAATCCGGAAGACATCCTTTGGTGTATTCATGACCGATCCTGCTTATCCTCGCTGGGGATCGACGACACGTGGGACGGACGCGACTATTTCGGGTACCAAGCTGAGATTCCATGGGGATGGTCGCTCAGCCGTTTAACCACTCCTGAGGGGCTGACCTGCGTTTACGAATTCGAGCAGGATCAGGTGCAGCTCGATTCCCATGTACTCATGGGAGGCGGGAGCCGTGTCAAGAAGATTCTCGTCAATAGCCCTCAAGAGAGTGAACAGGAAGGTGTACGTGACTACTCAGTATGTGACACGATCAGTATTACGTACGGCGAAGGGGGGAACGGCATCGGCTTCGCCACCAGCATGCCTGGCAATTATTGGTCCTTCAGAACGCGCTACACTGACACCCTTTGGCAATCCGGGCCGTGGCTGTTTTCGCATAGCTACGAGTTCTTTCTCGGTGATAATGCCACCCATGAGGTTCAGTACCCGAAGATAACGTGGCGACTCCCCAACAACAGGGGCTACGTCGACCATTACTATACAACTTCAGATTCGGTCGGGGGCGACGCAAGACACTCCATGCATCTGGGGCCACTGCAATACCGTGATTCGCCTCATTCGTTCCTGCAGCACTACTCCATCTGGCATGATCGGTCGCCCCTCCTTGGCGTACTATACCGAACCGTGTACCGCAGCAGTGGGGGACAAGAAATTGCCTCTGAGCAACGGTTCTTTTCCTGGCCCACAATGCGGTCACTGAGATTCATTGCCGACAACATCTCGGGTGACAACAGCGCCAACTTCCCGGTGGGCGACACAATCGCAGCCAGCTACTTCGTACAGTTGGACAGTATCGTTTCACAGCAGGATGGCGTCAGATCATCACGCTCTTTCGAATACGACAGCATGAAACGCCTGAAGCGTGAAGCCGTTCATGCTCACGGAGCGCATCGCATCAATAGGTACTCATATATCTCGGACACGATAGCTGCCATGCGGTCACGTCACTACCTGAGCGCCCCGTGGTCTCTCAGCATTTGGGATTCCACCGGCCTCTATGACAGCCTTCGAGCCAGTGTTACATTCGCCTACAGGAGTGACTTCGCCTCACAGAATCAAAGCGGCACGAGCAACATCTGGTACCAGTCGGCACAATCGCAGTGGATTGACCTCGACGCCGATGGCCAGCAAGATGCGGGGGAGATGGCTGCCAGTTCGGTCCTTGACATCGACGGTTACGGCAAACCAATTCTGATTCAAGACGAACTTGGGGTTAAGACAGGATACACGAATGATGTTGCCGGCAGTACGTTATCCGTCAGGGATGTTTCGGGCGGTGACTTTGCATCGTTCACTGCTGAAGCCGAGATTGCTGAGCCCGGAGTCACGTGGATCTGGGGGGCGAACGGTATACAGGACAGCTCCGTGGCCTTCACGGGTCGGAGGTGCGGCCGGATTGTGGGCGGGCCGCAGACACCGGGCTCTGGCCCGCAAGTGCTCTTTGGAGCCACTCTGGCCGGTCAGTACGTAGCCGAATGCTGGGTGCAGAGCACCTCTGGCAACAGCGTCGTTCTCGACATGACCTCCCGCAACAACGGTGTGACCGGGCATCAGGAAGCAGCCGCCATCACACCGGTCGGCGTATGGCAGCGCGTGGCATGTACTCTGGCTGTTGCGGTGCCGGCACAACTGACGGTCTCAACCAGAACCGCCTCCGGAATTGGGTTTGTCGATGACCTGAGAATCTACCCGATAGGTGCTCTCGCAGCTTCAGAGACCAGGGACCCGCTTGGCCGTCTCTCCAGTCGATCTGACGCCAACAATATCCCGACACGGGTTATCTATACCAACGACTCATACGATACACTGCAATGTGACTATGAGTGGTCTCCGATCTCCGGTGTTGAACGGTACTGGACCCGTGATGCCCAGACGCTGGACTGGGCACCGGTCGGATACAACGCGACTCGCCCCAACCAGGAATATGACTTCATGTGCCGGGGTAAAGGACTGGTGGACGATTTTGGCGTCAATCCGCTGTCGCGCTGGACGGTAACCGGCTCGGCGAACCTAACCCATGACATGGCCAACCAGAGACTGTCACTCACTGTTCCGTCGGGTTCGCCGGCCTCCTATCTCAAAGACATCGTGATTCCGGTTGAGTCGTTCACCGACGGAGTACTGGCGCTGGATTTCTACAAAGACTATCTCACGTCTGAAAGCATGCGTGAGCCATCGTCGGAAGGCGAGATTGATCCCGAGTTCACCAACCTGTGGTTTGGTTTCGACAATGGCAGCAACGCCGGTTATGTGATGAGTCTTTCGTATGATTACGGAGCCACGATATTCAAATACAATGGGGCAGGATATGCCAATCGCCAGATAGTTGGTCAGTCCCATACCTGTGACGCGATTGCGGTCAGCGACAAGCGGTTTCGGCTGATGCTCGGCCGGATCGGAAAGCACCTGCTCATGTTCGTCAATGGTGACTGCATCCTTGACGCTGTCGACAGCACAATGACAACCTTTTCTCAGCTGAGATTACGAGCCATGTCATGGGGTCCGAGCTCACACCCCCAGATGATGTGGCTCGATAACCTGACCTTTTATAGCGATCCTGTCATTACGACACAATTCCTTGATGCCTTCGGCATCGCTAAGCAGACACAGATCTTCGACGGAGACAAGATCATGGTGAGCGGCGCCAGACATGACTTGGAGGGGAGACCGACCACGGTGTTCAAGCCGGTAGCCGTGAGTCCGAATTTGGAGTACACGAATCCGCACACCTGCTGGTGGCCACTGAATATTTCTAGTGGTCCCAATCATCGCCAGCCGTTCGATTACATGGACATGTATCTGATTCACGACACCATGTACTCCTGGCAGGAGAGGGATCCTCTTGCGAGTGGGAGCTACCTGTACAAGTACTACCATGATTCGGCAGGTGTTCCTCGGTGCCTCGATGGGACGTCGTTTGTTCCGTATGCGACCACCGTGTATGCCAATGATCCACTCAGCCGTGTGGCAGCGACCAAGTCGCCGGGCGCCTTCTGGGGCCATCCAATGACATTTGCCTACGGCAGCAGTGGCAGTGCGCTGCCTGGTCTTGATCCTGTCCATTACGGGGCCGATAGTCTGTACCGAGAGAGGATTACCGATGAGAATGGGCATGTGAGTGTTGTGTTTAGGGATAAGCTCGGTCGAGTCGCAGCGACTATCGCCGATTCGACACCGGGCGGTATCAACGCAACCACGCGGTTCTTCCCAAACTTCACTGGCGGCGACACACTCATTGTGCAGCCCGAGGGGCAGCAAATCCGACGGATCTATAATAACCTCGGCTGGCTGATGTACGATTCCAGCGGGGACTATGGTGTGATCCGGCACACATACGACGCCAAAGGACAACGACGCTTCACGATGACGGCATCGGACCGTGACAGCCTCCGTTTTCAGTACGTGAAGTATGACAGACACGGACGAGTTGTTGAGACAGGCGTCTTCAAGAACGCGAGCTATATGACGACCGAGAACGCCGAAGCGGCAAATTTCCCGCCAGCCGTTGGTCCGGGCAGCCAATACCGGGTGGCCACGGCGACGTACACGTACGATCAGGGGGAGAACGGCCGTGGACGGCTGACACGCGTCTGGACACACCCGCTCGGCCATGCCAACGCCGACAGTTCTCGGGAAACCTACACCTATGACGCCCGGGGGCGGGTCGTCTCCAAGCAGCAGAGTTTCTACACGCTGGACAACCAGACGTTCAAGTCCTTCTCTGCTCAGTACAACAATCTCGACCAGCCGACGCGAATCGTGTATCCCAACAGCTCCTGGGTGGACTACACCTATGATCGAGGAGGTCGGGTGAGCCAAGCGGCCGACAATTCTGGTTACGCGAAGGTGCAGCTACGCTACTGGCCAACCGGGCAAGTGAAGAAGAAGATCGTCGGTACGCCCAGCCCGGCGCAGACGATCGACTACACGTACAATGAGCGTGATTGGCTGCTCGCTATCAACAACCCCGACAACGTCATGGTTGACGAGGATGGGACCGGGGACCATGCGGCGGTCCAGTTGTGGTATGGCGGCGACCCGTTCAACCCGGCCGCCTATTACAATGGTAATGTGGCCTCATATGAAGTGCTGCTGAGCCCCAGGGGGGATGCCGGTTGGCGAACACACCAATGCTATTCCTACGACAATCTGGACAGATTACGGACAGAACGGTTCTCCTCATCGATGGCTAATCCTCCGTCAGACACGCTATGGTACGACCGAAACGGCAATCTCGATCTGCGTCGCGACGGTTCGGGGGCAGTCAACGATTACAGCTACTATGCCGGCAGCAACCGAGTGAGCCAGGTCTCAGGTCTGAATCCGGCCTTCAGCACGGTGCTGTACACTCCCTCAGGAGATATGCGATGGATCGGCGGGCAGTCTCTGGGCATGGGATACAATTATGTTGGCCAACTTGCCCAACGGACGAAGCCGGGCGTACAGAGCAGCACCGATATCGTGCGATATTGGTATGACAATGCCGGCCGCCGGATTGGCAAGAGATACGATTACCATTATCTGGTTGACTGTCCGCCCGACAGCACGCCGACGGAACTGAAGTCATTGCCCGGAGGCGGATTGGAGGAAGACCAGCCATCTGTCGATTCCCCCGGCAGTCTTGAGGTTGACTCTAGTAGTGGCAACGATGCCTTGGTTCCGGAATCCCTTGCCGCAGACCGAGACGCGGGGGCACTTGTAGGTGATCTTGATTCGGAAGCCGCGGTTGCCAGCGGGACCGGCGGTGGTGGCGGTACCCAATGTATGCGGCAGGCGACGACCCTGACCGGCTATTATTACTTTGGCGGGGATCAGCTCTGCGATTATACTGGATTGCAGTTCTCCGGCGGGTCGCTCGAGGCGAATTACCTCTATCTCAATGGCGAGCGGGTGGCCCGATTCGGCGGTACGGCCGCGGCGACGCGGTACTATCTGACCGATCATCTGGGGTCGGTGTTGGCGACGGTCGACAACGACGGGACGATGCGGAGCAAAGCGCTGTATCGTCCGTACGGAGAGTTACTGAACGAGTGGGTATCGACCGACGACAAGCACCGGTATACGGGAAAGGAGCGTGATCGAGAGCTCAGCAGCCAGTGGGATTACTTCGGAGCGCGGTACTACATCCCGGGGCTGAAGCTGTTCAGTTCGGTGGACCCGCAGTGGGCGAGGACGCCGGGGATCGGGTCGTACGTTTACTGCGCCGACAACCCGCTGAAGTACACGGACCCGAATGGGGAGATTGTGGTTGCGTCCCGGTACGCCGACCCGAAATGGCGAGAAGAGCACCCCATTTTGGCGGTCTTTGCGGATCCAAACCTGATGGTGCCGGGTCCTGCTGCTATAGAGGCACCCTTGGCGAATGCTGCGAAACCACTCGCCATGAGGTTGCTTGCGAAAGTGATGTCGTGGCTCAAGGGCAGTGGCGTTGCCTCCGAAGTGGGTGCGGAGGTGGTTGAGGGAGCCGCTTCCGAGGTATCCTCTAGCATGAAAATTGCGCGAGGTGGAGAGACTGCTGCTACCAGAGCCGGCAGAGCTGCGCACAGTGAATTAGCAGAGCGCGTCAGTGCCAAGCCAGGATGGCAATCCGAACCAAGCCTAAAGGGTGCAGATGGAAGGATCCGCAAACCTGACATTGTAACTCCGAAGGGTCGATTCATGGAATATAAGCCTAACACTCCGTCGGGTCGCGCTGCAGGTGCGGCAAAGGCAAAGACCTACAGCGAACAGCTTGGTATGAAAGGACGAGTCATCTATTATGAGCCGTGAATCCACTCACCGTCTTGAATGGTTGGAATCACTGAAGACCACTTGGATAGGCCCTCCTTTGACGGCTGAGGGCTTTGGGCATTTCAGGATGACTTGGAATCGCAAGAGGAACTCAATCGTTGACGTTGTTGAAGTTCAGGTGGCTACGCCGACCGCCGGTAATAGACTGCGACTAACAGTCAATTTGGGTATTCTGAACAGTGAAGTCTATGAGGCCGTTTGGTCACAACCTGTTCCGAAGATTATTAGAGAGGCTGACTGTACAGTCAAGTTGCGCATTGGAAGACTCAGCGGATCGAGTGTCAATGTGCATGCGACGGACGTCTGGTGGTTATTACAGGACGGTCTTGATGTGGAAAGAACCGGGACCGACATCAGACGCAGAATTGAAAACGAAGTCCTTCCGTTTTTTGGCGCCTGCAATTCACACGGCGACTTCCACGGACTGCTCCAACAGTTTCCGACTCTTGGCGGTGTCCGAGAATTGGGTCTGATCTATCAAGCAGCCCTCAATGCCTTGCTTGGTCAAAATGCCCGCGCGAAGGAGTGTCTGTTTGAAGCGTCGCAAAACAGCGCTTGGCAATCGAGGGCGTTGGTGGCGAAGGAGAATCTTGGACTCTGAGTCATTTACTTAGCAACTTCGAAGCCTAGGTACGGCTTGATATATAGGTTGGATAGTGAGCGGCGGTATTTCTCCTCCGCAAAGGGATCCGATTCTCAAAGATCAAATCCTGCAAGCCAAGAAGGAGATGCACTGTAACAGGAATCGTAGCGTGATCGAGAGCTCAGCAGCCAGTGGGATTACTTCGGAGCGCGGTACTACATCCCGGGGCTGAAGCTGTTCAGCTCGGTGGACCCGCAGTGGGCGAAGACGCCGGGGATTGGATCGTACGTTTACTGTGCCGACAACCCGCTGAAGTATACGGATCCGAATGGGGAGATTGTGGTTGCGTCCCGGTACGCCGACCCGGAGGCCCTTGTGCCACAGTGCGAGTCAGGGGTTAGGTTGCCCTCCCATCGTGTACTCGCAGAAGCTGCGCGAACTTCCGGGAACCCTGCGTGTTGGATGGATGACGCTGCCAGTCATGGAAGGCCAAACCTAATTGGGAAGGTTCTGAGTTTGGTGCCATCAAGGCCGCCATTATTATCTCGTTGTCCCGCCAAGCATTATGCCAACCACGAGTACCGGCGACTCGGCGAGCGAAATCCGCATCGCAGACAGGATCATAAAGCGGATCTGCTTCTCTCCACCAGTGATTCCCAGCCACGAATAGATCGGCTTGGCCGTACTTCAATATTGAGGCCCAAGAGCTGTTGGGATCAGGAACAAGTCAAAATTCGCTTGTGTTCAAGATTTAGGAATGGCTAATATGTGATTTAGGATTACCTAATGATCTCGGTTAGTGAACAGGATTACATAAAGGCAGTGTACCGGCTCGAGCAGCAGTTCGGCAATGTCAACACGACTGCCCTGGCCGCAGAACTCAACGTGACCGCCGCGTCGGCAAGCGGTATGCTCAAGAAGCTGAGTCAAGCCAACCTTGTATCTCATCACCACTATCGCGGCGCACGTTTGACCGAAAAGGGCCGGAATGTGGCCCTTGACGTCATCCGCCGCCACCGGATAATCGAGTTGTTTCTCGTCGAGATTCTGAGACTGGGATGGGATGAAGTACACAAGGAGGCAGAGGTACTCGAACACGCTGTGTCCGATAAGGTCCTGGCTGGCATGGACAGGCTGCTTGGGCGTCCCACGCGCGACCCGCACGGATCGCCGATACCGTCTTCCGATGGATATTTGGCGCGACAGGCTACAGTCAGGCTGGATGAAATGGAGGTCGGCAGTTCGGGTGTTGTTGCCGAGATAACTGAAGATAATGCCGATCTCCTGCAATACCTTTCCAGGCTTCGGCTGGTGCCCGGGACTCGAATCGCCGTATGTCAGGTATCGCCGATTGACGCCATGATAACCATCGCTTGTGGACAAACCGAAATGAATGTCAGTCCAAAGGTGGCCTCGGCCATCCGGGTGTCCTTACGTAAACGAAGTAATAAGAAGTAACCGTAGTAGGTGGTTTGATTCTGCAACTTACTACACAGGAAATAGGCAATGACAAAAAGGAAACGTTATCTGCTATCGATTATGGCCGTTTTGATGATAGCTGCTGCGGCCAGCCTGTCGGCGTACGGGCAGGTGCCTCAGCAGGAATCGAAACCGGACAAAACCAGAGGTCAGACTTACCGTCTGTTCAATCCCACACCGGCGGAAGATATGCGCGAACTGAGCACCGACCGGCCTGATCAGACAGAATCGCCGTACACGGTCGATGCCGACCACTTCCCGTTGGAGCTGGAGTTCGTGAATGCGACCTTCGACCTTTTCCGAACCGGAGGTGCCAATCTCCGTGAGCACGAATGGAGCGTTCTGCCATTTGACTTGAAGATTGGGCTTCTGAACAGTGTGGATATTCAACTTGTCTGTGACACCTACCTGGCGACATCCGTCGAGGACCGCTTGGCTGATACGAAGGATGAGGAGTCCGACATGGGTGATTTTCGGACGCAATTGAACCTCAACATTTGGGGGAATAATGGGGGCAGCACCGCCTTGGCGGTCATGCCGTGCGCGAAGTGGCCGCTCTCGGAGTCCGGTCTGCGAAACCGCAAGATAGTGGGTGGTCTGATCATACCGCTTGGTGCTGATCTGGCAATGCCTGGGGTATGGGGCTGATGGCCGAGCTGGATCTGGTTCGCAATGCGCCTGACGATGGCTGTGACGCCGAGCATGTCCAGTCAATCACCTGCAGCCGCGACATCGCCGACCGAATCGGCGGCTATGTCGAGTTCGTCTCGCTTGTCAGTACCGCCGCCGATGCGGATTGGCTGGGACAGGTTGCTGGTGGCCTCACGTATGGAATGAACGACAATACCCAGCTCGATTTGGGGTGCAATTTCGGGGTATCTGAGACAGCACCGGATTTCAATCCGTTTGCCGGTCTCTCCGTCCGATTCTGATCGCGCCTCTGACGGCACAGTGCCTGATTGCGAAGATACCTTAGGACAAGAAGAAAGGACAGCACATGTGGCGATTATCGGTAAGTGTGATGCTCGTCTCGGTACTGGTGTTGAACGGATGCGGGACAAAGGTCGACCACGACCCCGCCGGGAAGCTCCAGGTAGTCACCACCATAGGCATGATCACTGATCTCGTGGAGCGTATCGGCGGTGACAGAGTCTCGGTCGTGGGCCTGATGGGTCCTGGCGTTGATCCGCATCTCTACCGGGCGAGCGAGGGGGATGTGGCGCGCATGACCAATGCCGATGTCATTTTCTATGGTGGGCTGCATCTGGAGGGAGCCATGACTGAGGTGTTGGAGCAACTGAATCGCAGCAAATTGACCAAAGCAGTCTCGTCCGGGATTGAGGAATCTCTGCTGCTCTCTCCGGAGGAGTTTCAAGGCGCTCACGACCCGCATGTCTGGTTTGATGTATCTCTTTGGATGGAAGCGGCTAAGACGATTGCCGCGACCTTGAAACAGGCGGAACCGGGCAGTCAGCAGTTGTTTGAAACTAATTTGACTGCACTCCTGCGAGACTTGGAGGACCTGCACAGGTATGTCACAGAACAGGCGGAACGGGTGCCGAGCGATCAGCGTGTTCTAATCACAGCGCATGATGCTTTCAATTACTTCGGTCGGGCGTACGGTTTTGAGGTTCGAGGCTTGCAGGGCATAAGCACGGCCGCAGAAGCCGGAACGGGAGACGTTCAGTCGCTGGCGGATTTCATCGTAGAGCGGAAGATTCGTGCGGTATTCGTGGAGTCCTCGGTTCCGCCTCGAACCATTGAGGCCGTTCAGGCTGCCGTGAGGTCGAGAGGATTCGAAGTCGCAATTGGCGGCGAGCTTTTTTCCGATGCCATGGGGACGAAGGGAACGGCGGAAGGGACCTACATAGGCATGGTCAAACACAATATTAACACCATAGTACGGGCGCTGCTGGGCGAATCCGAGGCTAAAGAGGTGCACTAATGGACGCGACGAGTACTCATGCCCTTGCTGTCCGTGACCTGACTGTCGCGTATCGCGACAAGCCGGTGCTCTGGGACATCGACCTCTCCGTACCTACTGGCGTGCTGATGGCGGTCGTCGGTCCGAATGGTGCGGGTAAGACCACGCTAATCAAGGCGGTTCTCTCTTTGCTCAAGCCGGCCGCGGGGCAGGTCACGATTTTCGGCCGCCCGTACAAAGAACAACGTCACCGGGTCGGATACGTACCGCAGCGAGGCAGTGTCGACTGGGATTTCCCGACGAGCGTGCTGGATGTTGTCACCATGGGCCGATACGGAGCAATCGGGTGGATACGGCGACCGGGTCGCACCGATCGAGATCTGTCTATGGAGGCTCTGAAGAAAGTCGGGATGCAGGATTTCTCCGGCAGACAGATCAGTCAGCTATCGGGTGGGCAGCAGCAGCGAGTATTCCTGGCACGTGCCCTGGTGCAGCAGGCCGATTTGTACTTCATGGACGAGCCATTTCAGGGCGTGGATGCCAAGACTGAGCGCGCGATAGTTGCACTGCTGAAGGAGTTGCGGTCACAGGACAAGACAGTCGTCGTCGTGCACCACGACCTGCAGACTGTCCCGGAGTATTTCGACTGGGTAACTCTGCTGAATGTCCGTTGCATAGCTTCCGGTGAAGTGAGCCGAGTGTTCACTGAGCAGAATCTTCGCATGGCGTATGGTGGTCGTGTGGCTTTCAAGAGCGAAGCCGTGCTGAGCGGCTCAGCGACGCGTCTGTGAGGTGCGGCTGTGACATTAATGCAAATAGTCACCAACCTGTTCACGGACTACACCCTTCGAACCGTCGCTCTCGGGGCGGGGATACTGGGAATTGTCAGTGGTGCACTGGGGGCGTTTGCCGTGCTGCGGCGTCAGGCGCTTCTGGGAGACGCCATCTCTCACACGGCGCTGCCGGGGATAGCGCTGGCTTTCCTGATCACCGGTTCTCGATCTGCCTTCGGATTAATGGTCGGTGCTGCGATAGCCGGGTGGCTGGGAACCTTGGCCGTAATGGCGATAATCAGTAAAAGCAGAATCAAACAGGACAGTGCCCTGGGCATGGTCCTGGCCGTATTGTTCGGTTTCGGACTCGTTCTGATGTCGTTTATCCAGCGATCACCGGAGGCCGGCAAGGCCGGGCTGGACAAATTTCTGTTTGGCCAAGCGTCCACGATGATGACGGAGGACGTCATGACGATGGCTGTTGCCGGTGCCATTGCCCTCATCCTCATGACACTGTTCTGGAAGGAGTTCAAGCTCCTGGCTTTTGATCAGGAGTTCGGCGCCAGCATGGGATTCCCGATGCGGGTTGTTGATGTGCTCCTTATCACGCTTTTGGTCGTGGCCATCGTGATCGGCCTGCAGGCTGTCGGTGTGGTATTGATGAGTGCCATGGTTGTGGCTCCAGCCGTCGCTGCAAGACAATGGACAGATCGCCTGGGTGTGATGGTGGTCCTGTCGGCGGTCTTCGGGGCGTTGTCGGGCGTATCTGGCGCAGTGATCTCGAGTCTGACTGACCGTCTGCCAACGGGACCCGCTATAGTCTTGTGCGTAAGTACCGTGGTGCTGCTTTCGATGCTCATGGCGCCTACTCGTGGCCTCCTTTACAACCGGGTCAGAGAAATTCGTAGGCGACGGAGTCTTTCGGTGGAGGCAGTGCTGATCGACATGCTGGAATTGGCCCGGCAGCACGACGATGCCGGTCATCCGCATTCGCCCGATACCCTGCGCGCCATGAGTTACCGTCCCGAGGGCATTGATCAAACGCTTCAGGAGCTCCGGCATCGAGGCTGGGTAGACCAAACCACGGGAGGACTCTGGTATCTGACACCCGCCGGCCAAATCCGAGCAGGCGAACTGCTTGAGAGGTTAGGAGCAACCGCATGACCAGCGCACAAGTTGAAATACAGCTCATCGCGGTGGTAGTCGCGATCGCCTGCGCGTTGCCCGGCGTCTTCCTTATCTTGAGACGGATTGCGCTCTTAAGCGACGCCATAAGCCATGCCATCCTCTTTGGCATTGTCATTGCCTTCTTTGTCGTCGAGGACCTGGCGTCGCCGGTTCTGATCATTGCCGCGACAGCAACCGGCCTTCTCACCGTCGCCCTGGTCGAAATGCTGGACCGCACCAAGCTTGTGAAAGAAGACGCGGCCATCGGGCTGGTGTTTCCGGTGCTGTTCTCTATTGGCGTCATTCTTATATCGCGCTATGCCGGGAATGTTCACCTGGACACCGACGCCGTATTGCTCGGCGAGCTTGCCTTCGCCCCCTTCGATCGTTTCGTAGTTCTCGGCAAGGATATCGGCCCCAAAGCCCTGTGGTTGATGGGCGGTATCCTCGTCCTTAATATCATCGTGATTGTCGTCTTTTTCAAGGAACTGAAGCTGGTGTCATTCGATGCGGCGCTGGCCTCGGCACTGGGAATCTCACCAACCGTGATTCACTACCTGCTCATGACTCAGGTATCGATTACGGCTGTGGGGGCGTTTGATGCGGTTGGGTCCATTCTGGTAGTGGCGCTCATGATTGCCCCTCCGGCGACGGCTTATCTTTTAACCGATGATCTCCGCAAAATGATTGCCCTCAGCGGTCTGTTCGGAGTCGTAAGTGCGGTGTCCGGTTATTGGATCGCTCACGGGCTTGACGTTTCAATAGCCGGCACCATCGCCAGTATGTCAGGTTTCTGGTTTGCCGTGGTATTTGCCCTGGCCCCTCAGCGCGGGCTTTTGTCGGCTGCCCTGAAGCGAAGAAAGCAGAAGCGAGAGTTCTCGGTCTACATGTTGTTAATCCATCTCTTCAGTCACGAGGGTCTCCCCGAAGCCGAATCGGAGTGCAGGACTGACCACCTGACGGACCATTTGGCCTGGAACGCTGAGATGGCGGAGCGTGCTGTCGAAGATGCGGTTGACCGCAAGCTGGTCATCAGAGATGACAAGTACCTTCGACTGACGGAAGAGGGCACTCATCTTGCCCGAACCGCAATGGTCGATTGGGCGCCAGGCAGCCGTATTGGCTCGCAGACCGAGAAGACCTAAAGCGTTGACCGTAAGATGCTATGCGCCCATGCGTTCCGCATAGTCCACCGATATGTTCACTGCGGCCACCAGTCGCACTGGTGGGTTGTTCATTCAGGTCGGTACGTTGTGATCGGATGACCGACTGGAGTGCATGGTAGACATGGGAGTGGCCGGTTTAGGTGTAACCGCATGTCTCCATGGGAAAATACTCGCACGCGAATTTCCATCTGACCATTCTGCCCACGGTCCAACGCAATTTCGTCTGTCCGTACTGCTACGAGAATCCCAAGGCCGGCCAGTTGAGCCCCGCGTCTCAGGAGGGTTTGTACACGTGGGCAGCGCACGGCATCGGATTCCTGTGGGAAACCGGCTCACCCCATGACGAACCAGGATCCGATACACGCTTGAGAAGGCGATCCGGATTCCGTGGTGTCGCTCCATGTACCAGACGATCCGCTGCGGCCCGAGGTGGTACTTGGTCCGGAGTTCCAGAACTTCGTCTATGGTTTCCTGGGGAATCGCTCGCGGATGCTTCCTGGCGATCGGCTGCTTCCGAACCAAGCCGGCTTCTTCCTCGATATCGCAGACCTTCTTCCACTTGTAGTAGGATGCTCTTGGTATGGCAAACGCCCGACAGGCCTTGGCGACGTTATCCCACTCCCTCGCATGCCGGAAGGTTGCCGGCCGCCTCTGCAATTCGAAATACTTTCCGACCTCTCTGCTTATCATCAGAACCTCCTAGATACACTCACAGTCTATTTCAGAAGTGTTTCAGGAGGTATGGTATACCTACCGGAGGAATGCGCTTACCAGATCGACGCATCACTTATATGGTGCTGACGGTCGGATCGACCGGATTTGGCTGAATCGCCGCCGCCTTCTCCGAAGGCCCGGTCAATCTGGTGCATCAGTTCCTTCAGGCTCTTCCTGATACGAGCCGGCAATGGGGGTCTCAATACCTCCCCACTTTCTTGCTTGACTTGAAGCTGAATAGACAGCAATGTGTCCATCGATTGGCAACCGTGGTCGCTGATAGGCCAAGCACGAGAAAGATGAGACATTATGACACTAACGGTTAAGGATGTTGCGCTACTCCTAAGTGTCTCCGAGAAAACGGTTTACCGTTGGGTGAAGCAGGGAAATCTCCCGGCTTACCAGGTACACGAACAATATCGGTTCAATCGGGCCGAAATCCTGGAATGGGCAACCTCCCGCAAGATTCCTATTTCCCCCGAGATCTTCTCTGAACCGGAGTCCAGCGGCATTCCCATGCCGTCGCTCTTCGAAGCGTTGCAGAACGGCGGTGTTCACTACCGCGTGGACGGGGCCGACAAGTGGGCCGTTCTGAAAAATGTCGTTCAGTTACTGCAGTTGCCGGAGGAGGTGGACCGCGAGTTTCTTTACCGTGTTCTGGTCGCGCGCGAGGAGCTGTCATCCACCGGTATTGGTGAGGGCATTGCCATCCCGCATGTTCGCAATCCGGTCGTGCTTCATATTTCGCGGCCGATGGTGACCTTGTTTTTTCTTGAGCATCCCGTGGACTTTGGCGCCATCGACGGCCAGCCGGTTTTTGCGCTGTTCATGCTGATCAGCCCAACCGTGCGGGCGCATTTGCATGTGATCTCCCGCCTTGCCTATACTCTTCGCGACCCTGCCTTCAGTGAAGTCATTCGACGACAGGGGTTACGCGAGGAGATTCTCGAGGCCGCCCGGGGAATGGAGCAGAAGCTCATTTCGGGGAATGGAAGATAGTTGCGCGCGCGGTGAACTTATGGAGTCTGTGCTTGCGGCCATAGCCATCATTCTGCTCACCGGGATCGTGTCACTGACGCTGTACCGATGGCCGGCGGCAGCCTCAAATGTCGGCGTCGCCGGTATTGTCCTCGGGTGTCTGGTTGGCCTTGCCTCCGCAACCACCATGCTCATTCGTGGTGGCGCCGATGCGCTCACGTGGGCATGGCAGATCCCCGGGGGGCACTTCGCCGTCGAACTCGATCCGCTGTCAGCGTTGTTTCTCTTCGTGATCTTCGGTCTGTCGGTGCCGGTATGTGTCTACGGCCGATCATACCTGGGGCGTAACCGCGTCGAACGGAATCTCGGCACGGTATGGTTCTTCACGGCCGTCCTGATTGTCTCGATGGCGATGGTGGCGATCGCACGTAACGCCGTGCTTTTCCTGATTGCCTGGGAGGTGATGTCACTCTCTTCGTTCTTTCTGGTCATGGTGGACGATCGGAAGCGTAGTGCTCTGAATGCCGGCTGGACCTATTTGGTGGCGGCGCACCTCGGGACAGCGTTCATTGTGACTTTCTTCATTCTCCTGGGGCAAGGCGGCTCGTTCGATTTTGACCAGTCTCCTCCGGCGACCCATGCCGGCCTGCTGTTCGTCCTGAGCCTGGTTGGGTTCGGGACCAAGGCGGGGTTTGTGCCGCTGCACGTCTGGCTTCCGGAGGCCCACCCGGCTGCGCCGAGCCATATTTCGGCGCTGATGTCGGGTGTCATGATCAAGATGGGCATTTACGGCATCGTGCGGTCCCTCACCCTCCTTGGTCCGCCGCCCGAGTGGTGGGGATGGCTGTTGCTGGGCATCGGTTTGAGTTCGGGCATTCTGGGCGTCCTGTTTGCCCTGGCCCAACACGATCTGAAGCGGCTGCTCGCGTATCACAGTGTCGAGAACATTGGCATCATAACCATTGGGATTGGAATCGGGCTTCTGGGGATCAGTCTTCAGACTCCTATGATTGCCATCCTGGGATTTGGTGGCGGACTTCTGCACGTCGTGAATCACGCCCTGTTCAAGGGGCTGTTGTTTCTCGGTGCGGGGGCCGTTGTGCACAGTGCCGGCACGCGCGAAATCGACAAATTGGGGGGGCTTCTGAAGCGGATGCCATGGACGGGCCTCACGTTCCTGGTGGGCTCCATAGCCATCTGTGGCTTACCTCCGCTCAATGGCTTCATTAGCGAAGTGCTGATATACCTGGGTGCCTTGCATGGCGGCGCGAGTGTGGCAGGAAGACTGGCGGTGGCCGGTGTTGTGACGATCGTCGGGCTCGCTCTGATCGGCGGGCTGGCAACGGCTTGTTTTACCAAGGCTTTCGGCATCGTGTTCCTTGGCGAACCGCGCACGGAAGCAGCAAACGAGGTCCATGAGGCCGACTGGGCGATGGTGATACCGATGGTGGTGTTGGCGGGTGCGTGTCTCTTGATCGGCCTACTGGCTCCCTTCATTATCGGCGCCCTCGTCCCGGTCATAGCCCAGATCAGTCGGATGCCGCATGCCACTGTTGACACCCTCCTGACTCAGGGCGCGAGCCCGCTTCGCCCGGTGATGGTTGCCTGTGTGGCCGTCCTGGCGTTTGCCGCTCTGCTGGCCCTGCTGCGACTTCGCCTGCTGAAGAACCGAGCGGTCAGAGAAGACGTTACCTGGGATTGTGGGTACGCGCACCCCACACCGCGGATGCAGTACACGGCGACCTCTTTTGCGCAACCAATCACCGGCATGTTCCGCGGCATTCTGAGCATGCGCCGGCATCTGAGACTGCCGACCGGCCTGTTTCCCAAGTCGGCCGCCCTGAAATCGCATAGCCCGGATGTTTTTCAGGAGCTACTGCTGCGACCGATCTTCCTTGGCGTCAGAAATGTGCTCGAAGCATTTCGATGGTTGCAACATGGCAACGTGCATCTGTATGTGCTGTATATTCTGGTTACGTTGCTCGTCCTGATGTTCTGGAAGTTCCGATGAAAATCACTCTGGTCGCCATTGTGCACGTGATGCTGGCCCTGGTCGTCTCGCCCCTGCTGCCGGGAATCATCAATCGCACCAAAGCCATGGCGGCGGGTCGACGCGGCCAACCGCTCCTGCAGACGTACTCTGATATTCTCAAGTTGTTGCGGAAGGACGCGGTCTACAGCCGGACCACGACCTGGATATTTCGCGCGGGACCGATTGTCGCTCTCACCTCGGTGATTGCCGGGTTGCTTCTGATTCCCTACGCCGGCGGCCCGTCCTTGCTGGCGTTCGATGGGGACTTGGTTCTCTTCGCGTATCTGCTGGGTCTGGGGAGGTTCTTTGTCATTCTGGCGGCGCTCGATACGGGGTCAGCCTTTGAGGGTATGGGCGCCAGCCGCGAAGCCACCTTTTCCATGCTGGTGGAACCGACGATGTTCGTGGGTCTGTTTGCCCTGTCGCGCCTGAGCCATAGCCTGTCGCTGAGCGGAATCCTGTACGCGACCGGCGTGACGGGTTGGAGTATCGGCGCGCCGGTGTTGGTGGCCAGTGCGCTCTTTGTATTGTATCTGGCGGAGAATTCCCGCATCCCGGTCGACGATCCAACCACCCATCTCGAATTGACCATGATACATGAGGTCATGGTCCTCGACCACAGCGGCCCGGATTTCGGAATGATCCTCTACGGAAGCACGTTGAAACTCTGGTTGCTCGGAGCGCTTTTCGTCGGCGTGTTTTCACCGAATCTGACCGAAGCCAGTATTTGGTTCCGAGAAGGGTTCGCTGTTGTCGGCATGATCGCTCTGGCGATCGCAGTCGGTCTGGTGGAGTCCTCCATGGCCCGTCTACGCCTGTTGAAGGTCCCCCAGTTGCTCGTGGGGGCGGGCGCTCTTTCCATGCTGGCCACCATTCTGGTTCTGGGATAGTTGTATGTACGATGTGGTAAGCGCGATTGTCGTCCTGATCATCATCACGGATTTTCTGCTGCTGGGCGCCGGACGGTTGAAAGCAGCTGTCCGCATCGTCACCATTCAGGGTCTGGCCCTCGGACTGTTGCCGCTCTTTGTCCATCAGGGCGGACTCACCCTTCGACTGGGTTTGATCGCCGCGCTGGTTATCGCCCTCAAGGGAATTGCTTTTCCCCGACTGCTGATGCGGAGCCTGCGGGAACTGAGCACCGTACACACGATCACGTACTACGTCGGCCCGATGGCATCGTTGTTGATCGGCATTCTCGTGATGGGCAGCTCGCTCTGGTGGGGGTATGTGCTGCCGCTGCCTGACACCTCCGGCTACCGCCTGGCCATGCCCATGGTGTTTTTCACCATCGTCACCGGTCTGTTCCTGATCGTGAGCCGCCGTCAGGCGTTCATGCAGATTATCGGGTACCTTGCATTGGAAAACGGCATCTATGCCTTTGGTGTGTTCTTTGCGCAGTCTGAATCGATGCTCATCGAAATCGGCATTCTGCTGGATGTTTTTGTCGGCGTCTTCATCATGGGCGTGATGGTGTTCCATATCAGCCGGGAATTCGACGACCTCGAATCGGGGCAGTTGAACACGCTCAAGGACTGGTTCAAAAGCCGCAAGGGCACGGCCGGCAAGGAAACTGAAGCATGATGATTCTCGCCGTCATCCTGATTCCGGCGCTTGCGGGACTGGCCTCATTCCTCATACGCCGGAATGACATCCGTCGGACAATTCTGGTCGTGACGGGCTTTGCGCACGCCGGGCTGACGGCGGCCATGTGGGCCTGGCGGCCCGACCCAATCATGGACGGTTGGTTGAATCTCGATGCCCTGGGACTGCTGTTTCTCTCGGCCGTGAGCGGGTTGTTTGTCATGGCGTCGATCTATGCCGTACAGTATTTGTCCAAAGAGCCGTTCGGAGAAAGACGCGATTTCGAAGAGTCGGACCTGTTCATCAACGAGCCCGAGGCCATTTTTGTCGGCTGTCTGTTGCTGTTCCTTGCGACGATGACCCTGGTCACCATGAGCCACAACTTCGGCCTGCTATGGGTGGCGATAGAAGCCACCACGCTGACTTCCGCACCACTGATCTACTTCCACCGACATCACCGTTCTCTTGAAGCAACCTGGAAATACCTCCTGATCTGCTCTGTCGGCATTGCCCTGGCGTTGCTGGGGACGTTTTTCCTGGCGTTCGCGGCATCGGGGAAGGAAGTGGCGTCCGTGCCGCTGGTGGTCGAGGCCTTGATTGACAAGGCGTCGGCGCTGCAGCTGCCGTTGGTCAAAGTCGCCTTCATCTTCATGCTGGTCGGTTACGGAACGAAGATGGGGCTGGCTCCCCTGCATAGTTGGCTGCCCGATGCACACAGTGAAGCGCCGTCCGTGGTATCGGCACTGCTGTCGGGCGCCCTGTTGAATTGCGCATTTCTGGGCATCCTGCGAATGACCCAGGTGTTAGATGCCGCCGGCTCGGGCGAATTCGCCCGAAACCTGCTCTTGGTTTTTGGACTGCTGTCGGTTGTCGTTGCCACCATTTTCATCGTCGGTCAACTTGACTTCAAGCGGATGCTCGCCTACTCGAGCGTCGAGCACATGGGCATACAGGCGGTCGGTATCGGACTCGGTGGGTTGGGTTCTTTCGGCGGGCTGCTGCACTCGGTCAATCACTCCCTGACGAAAGGAATGCTGTTCCTGGTGGCGGGCAATATTCTGGCGCACTATCGCACGAAGTCGACCAAGTCCATATCGGGTGTGCTGAACGACCTTCCGCACTCCGGGGTGCTCTGGATGGCCGGGCTTTTCGCCATTACGGGCACGCCTCCGTTTGGGCTTTTTCTGAGCGAGTTGACCATTATCCGGGCCGCGTTTGATTCCGGTCATGTCGTGGTCGCGATTGTCCTGCTGGCGGCATTGGGTATCATCTTCATCGGCATGGCGAGTCTCGTGCTGGGTATGGCGTACGGTTCCGGCGCCGCCAGAACTGCGGCGCGCACTACGGAATCTCTCTATGCCGTCTTGCCGCCGGCCATGCTGTGTGTGAGTGTGCTCTTGCTGGGCATCTACATCCCGCCAATTCTGAACGACCTGCTGGCCGAAGCGGCGTCGCTCCTGGGAGGGTCGCGATGAACGCCGGGCGTTCCTTTACCTGCCGTAACAACGAACGAGTACGGTGCGGCGACATTCCCGTACTGCCATACGCCGACTTTGCCGATCATATTGTCAGCGCGGTCGTCGGTGGCGATCGTCTGGTGGCCCTGTTCGCGCAGCCCGCCAGCGCCGGCCACCGACTCATAGCGGTGACGACCGCCCGTGATGAGGGAGCGTTGCGCATATGCGCGGCGCCCGTGAAGGAGGGGTACCCATCGCTCACTCCTTATTGCGCGCAAGCCCATTGGTTCGAGCGGGAGATCGCCGAACTGTGGGGTATCACCCCGCATGGCCACCCCTGGCTCAAGCCGATTCGCTTCACCGCCTCGCCGATCGGCATCGCGGACTTCTTCGACATCTCCGGCACCGATGTACATCAGGTGGCTGTCGGCCCGGTACATGCCGGAGTGATCGAGCCGGGTCATTTCCGTTTTTCCTGTTCCGGCGAGACGGTCCTCCATCTGGAAATATCCCTGGGGTATCAGCACCGGGGGGTAGAACGAGCTCTGGTCAACGGCCCGACGCCGCGGACCATTCACTACATGGAGACACTGGCGGGAGATACGTCGGTGGGGCACGCCACGGCCTACAGCCAGAATTTGGAAACGTTGTCGCATTGTCAGATTTCGCTGCGAGCGATGACGCTGCGGAGTATCGCTCTGGAACTCGAACGCTTGGCGAACCACACCGGTGACCTCGGGGCCTTGGCCGGGGATGTCGGCTATTTGCCGGTGGCGGCGCATTGCGGTCGGATCCGGGGGGACTTCCTCAATCTCACGGCCCATATTTGCGGCAGTCGATTGGGTCGGGGGATTGCACGCCCCGGAGGCGTTGGCTTCGACCTCGATGAACGTCACGTTGACCTGCTGGTCGAGCGGCTCGAAGAGGCCTTCGCCGATATCAGTACGGTCGCGCAGCTGCTGTGGGAAACGCCCTCGGTGATCAATCGCTTTGAAGGTGTTGGTACACTGACGACGGCCCGTTGCCGGGAGCTCGGCATCGTTGGTGTGCCGGCCAGGGCGGCCGATATCGAACAGGATGTTCGACTGGATTTCCCGTCAGATGTGTTTCAATTCGCCCAGATTCCCGTGTCGCTTTGGCACAGCGGTGATGTTTTCGGGCGCGCCCATATTCGCCGGCTGGAGATTGTACGTTCGATCGAGTTCATTCGCGCGCGACTCACGGCGCTTCCGGCCGAGCCGATTCGCGTGCCCGTGGGAGCGCTGGAGCCCGATTCGCTGGCGATCTCGTTGGTCGAGGGCTGGCGCGGCGAGATCTGCCACATTGCCTGCACCGGCGGCGATGCACGATTCGCCTGGTACAAGGTCATCGATCCGTCATTTCACAATTGGCCCGGCCTCGCCATGGCCATGCGCGATCAGCAGATTTCGGATTTCCCATTGTGCAACAAGAGCTTCAACCTCTCCTACTGCGGCCACGACTTGTAGAGTAAGAACATGCTAAAGTCGCTCCTTGCCCGCCTCAAATTCGGAAACCGCACGATCGGTTTTCCCGATGAGCCGCCGCGTCTTCCCGAGCGGTTTCGGGGACGTCCGCTCATACGTGCGGACCGGTGTCCGGAGGGCTGTGCAGAGTGCACCACGGCCTGTCCGACCTCGGCCATCACCGTCGTCGATCGGCACCCGGTCATCGACCTGGGGCGCTGCCTGTTTTGCGGCGCATGCGAGACATCGTGTCCGAATCATTTGATTCGCTTCTCGCGCGATCATCGTCTGGCGGCCAATGGACGATCCGATCTCATCGTGAGCCACGGTGACGAAGAAGTTCTGATCCGGAGTCTGAACGATGAACTCCTGAGGCTCTTCAAGCGTTCCTTGCGGCTGCGGCAGGTGAGCGCCGGCGGCTGCAATGGCTGTGAGGTCGAGGTCAATGTTCTCAGCACCGTGGTCTTCGACCTGGGTCGATTCGGTATTCAGTTCGTGGCGTCACCCCGGCATGCCGACGGCCTGCTCATTACCGGCCCGGTTACCGAAAACATGCGCCTGGCCCTGCAAAAGACCTACGCGGCGGTGCCGTCTCCCAAGATCGTCATCGCCGTCGGCGCCTGCGCTGTCTCCGGTGGGCCGTACATCGATCACTCGCAGGCGCATAATGGCGCTGCAAACCAGGTACCGGTTGACCTGTTCATTCCGGGGTGTCCCCCGCATCCCATCACAATCCTCGATGGACTTCTTCGGCTCCTGGCTCAGATGCCAGAAGAGAGAATCTCACAGGGACAGCCGGACCGTCGACGGAACGACTAGTATGTGCGATTGACGGGAACCTTCAGAATCGCATTAAGCGCTGCCCGAAGTAGATTTCCTGATCTTTCAAACGGAGAGCATCAGGGTCATTCCCGCCCCCTGGCACGGGGCCTCCCGCCGGAGTCTGTCTGCTCTTGACAAATGTAGAGCCACGAGTATACTATTCCCAGGGCTCAGGCGCCCTTGTTCTGCTTGACCGAAGACCGGAACAATGGCGAATCGGCCAGGACAACACACCGCTTAATTGGAACCCCATCTTCGAAGGAGAGCAACCATGCGTTGTCTCGTCATGGGCATTATTCTGATACTCACCGGACTTGGTACGGTCGAAGCGGCCGCGCCCGACACACTCTGGACCCGCGTGTACGGCGGCACTCAGGGCGACTGGGCCTGGGCTGTCGACGAGACCACAGACAGCGGCTACGTCGTGGCCGGCTACATCAGGTCGGAGGATTATCCTTTCCTCTCCGACATCTTTGTCGTGAAACTTAACCGCGATGGCAGTGAGGCCTGGTCGTACATGTACGGGACCGACTCGACGGACGATTTTGGTGTCGGCGTCAGGGAGGTTGACGGCGGAAACCTGATAGTGGTTGGGTATGGGGGCGGCCCGTACGGGATTGAGGGAAGCAACTACTACATGTTGAAACTCAATTCCGGGGGTGGACTGTCGTGGGACGCCAATTTCGATTGGGAGAACACGACAAACTACGGCTATGATGGTTGCCAAATTGAGGACGGCGGATTCATTCTGGTCGGTCAAACCTATTACTCCTCTACTGTTCAGGGCGGACTCGGCTGGGGACCGGTAATCTTCAAGGCCGATTCGCTGGGGGAGAAGGTCAACGAGATGGTAATCGACCGAGCGGGCACGCAGAGTCTCAATCGCGTGAGCCCCACCGCCGACGGAGGAGCTATTGCCATCGGGGCAGCAGGCCGACTGTGGGTAGTCAAAATCACACCATCCGGCGATACGGCCTGGGCCCGCACCTATGGCGGCACCGGCGACGGGTGGTCGATCGCGCAGCTGGCCGATGACACGTATGCGGCCTTCGGTGTGAGAGGATACAACCCTCCCGAGGATGACGATTTTCTACTGGTGCGGATCGACACCGATGGCGACTCGCTTTGGACCAGGCGGTATCCAAATCCGGCCGATAACGATGCCTACAGTCTCGATCTGACCAGTGATGGTGGTTTTGTCATGGTTGGAGATTCTCATCGCAACGGCACTGATGCCACCGACGTGTACATCGTTCGAGCCGACGCGAGCGGCGATACGCTCTGGACCATGATGGTGGGCGGCGACAGGGCGGACCGTGGCTACTCTGTCAAACAGACGGCTGACGGAGGCTATATCATCGCCGGCGTCACCGAGTCCTTTGGCCAGGGGAGCACCGACCTCTATATCGTCAAGTTGGGTCCGGATCATATCACCGACGTGGCGTCGGGGGAACCTGCGCTGCCCGCCGCAATTCAGCTCAGCATCAACTACCCCAATCCCTTCAATCCGAACACGACCATAGCGTACTCGCTGGAGCGACGCGCGCACGTGGTGCTTGAAATCGTCAATATACTCGGCCAGCACGTCCGAACGCTGGTTGATGAAATCAAACCTGCGGGTTCGTACGTTGTCGCCTGGGACGGCAAGGACGATCAGGGGCGGGTCGCCTCAGCCGGAGTCTACCTGTACCGGCTGCAGACGGAGGGCACCGTTCAAGCGAAGAAGATGCTGCTCCTCAAGTAGCGACTACGGTGACCATTTGGCGGTTTACCGCCGCGATGCCGTCTGGCTTCTGAGATCGCCGCGTGACCCGTGCGTGGTGACGCACTTGCGGGTGCCGGCAAAGCCGTGCCGTTACGTTGGAGAGCAGTCCGACCGGCTGTGTTTTGGAACCTTCTGCGACGGCATGCCTTACCTGATCCAAGTCATAGACTCACTTTGTCCTCTATTGCCATTGCCGTTACCGCTGCCTGCATCGTATAATGGTCGGCAAGCCGGGCTGTGAAATCAGAATGCTGTGGTACAGGAGCGTGAGGGAGAGTGGGGTCGAGAGCAACAAGCGACGAATTGACAGGGGCAAGTCCAGACAATCTTGTGTTTACCATACGAATTTCAGTGAGGCGATTCCAGGTATGAAGAGAAGCACCGCATCAAAAACAGACATGTCACCGGTCCAGCGCAAAGAATTTCTCGAAACGTTGAAAACTCGTTTTGAGAAGAACATGGGCCGCCATAAAGGCCTGGACTGGGCTGAGGTACAGGCAAAACTGAAGGCGAATGCTGGGAAATTGTGGTCGCTCCAGGAAATGGAAAGAACCGACGGCGAACCCGATGTTGTTGGTCATGACTCGACGACAGGCGAATACATCTTCTATGACTGCTCGGCGGAGAGCCCCAAAGGCCGCCGGAGTTGCTGTTACGACCGGAAAGCGCTGGATTCGAGGAAAGAGCATAAGCCAAAAACCAGCGCTATGGATCTGGCAGCCGCCATGCAAATCGAGGTTCTGACGGAGGAGCAATATCGGGAATTACAGGGACTTGGGGACTTTGATACCAAGACCTCGAGCTGGGTGCAAACACCTGCTGATGTCAGAGAACTCGGCGGCGCTCTCTTCTGTGATCGCCGCTACGGCAGAGTCTTCGTGTATCACAACGGCGCGGAATCCTACTACGCCGCCCGAGCGTTCCGTGGCTCGCTCAGGATCTGAAGGCAGCGTTTGCCCCGAAATTTGAATTACTGAACAACCCGCTGGAACGCGTCATCTTCGCCGGGATGGCGGTCGTGGACCGCACCTCCAAGGTCGTGGAGCCTCGGTCAATGGGGGATTTGCAGACTCAATAGTCATTTGGGGGAAGGTCCTTGCGCGCTCCAATATGAGTAATGCAGAGTAATCATATCCGCTATCCCGATGCCGGAGTCGGGCGTCACCGCCGGTTTGTACGACCTCCCAGGCCGTCGATCCCCGGCTAACGTGGCCTCCATCCCCTTCTGCCTGATGCTCCTGACGGGGATTCATGGGCTGGCGTGGCCACAATATCTTTGACTCCTTCCCGGAAACTGTTATACTTGTATTAGCACGTCCATGTATTCGTTAGGCGACCGCGCCGCCTGATCACGCCGCCCATTTGAGCCGTGAGGCCAAGAGATGACGCCTCCTGCGTCTGGACATCGGCAGCGACTACTGGTCACCTTGCTTCCGAATGAGCACTGACCATCAAGTCCCTCGTGCAGGGCGGCTTTCGTCCGTGTCTGGTGTGTCGCATACAAGCAGCTATTCAATTAGGAGATAGAACAATGTACCAATCATCTCTGTCGTGGCGCAGAGGGCTGGCCGCAACGGCTCTCCTGGCCTTCCTCTTGATTTCCGGGTGCGGAGGCGACAAGTCCTCCAGTCCGTCACCTACGCCGGAGCCGAACCCGGCTCTCACGATGAGCGTGAGTTGCGACCAGGGGCTCATCGGCCTCAAAGTGAAGAACGCCGGCGGTGCGATGACTGAGGCGAGTCCCTTCATTGCTATGTATGCCGATGGGTATGCCGACACCCTGCCGTTCACGGTGGACAAGAACGACTCGATCGTCTGTCAGTTGAGTAATATTCACGGCTCCGTGAAGGTAACAAATGACGAATGGAGTCTTGCCGATTCGACCGACTACTGCCTGCAGGACTATTTCCAGAGCGTGTTGGGATCGATCGATTTGGCCAGTTGTGTGCCGTCACCACTCACCGTTCAGGACCTCCGGGTATGTATGTATACGGTGAACCTTCGAAATCTGAAGACCGATTCGACCAGCGTTGAACTGCTGCGTACCAATACTGGCCTTACGCTGAAGTACGGGCTTCACAAGATCAGCGGAAACCTGTCGGCCACCAGCCCAGGCCTCCTGTGTCCGGACCTGAGCGGATCGATCACCATCACGTCCATCGTGGTCTCGACCGAGTTCACAATTGGCGCCGGCGACGATCCCCAGGTGACGCTCGGTACAAGTGAAGCGACCATGAACGGTCTCGCCGTTCATGCCGACGGCGTGTTTGGGTTCATCGTCGACTACTTCGTCCAGCTGTTTCCGGGCATCTTCACCAATGCGATCGAGTACGTCACCAAGACTATAATCTCCGACCATGCTCCCGCGGATCTCAGCGCACTGGTGATCGTCAAATCAAGCTGCGCGGAATGAGGTGAGGCACAAGCGCCGACCGGGGGCATAGAGTCGGCTGGGAGGATAAGTGCCCGCTGGTGCCATTTCCGGATAATGTTCTCCAAGGCCCCGCTTCAGGGCGGGGCCTTTTTGTTCTTTACGCGAACTTTACGCTGCAGCCCTTCCTCTTTACTCCTCCATTTCGAAGTCTTGTCGTTATATGCAGTGTCGATCAGCCGGCTCAATAGATCGAAGTTCGCCGGCAGAGTCACGGAGGTTACGATATGGAGTTTGTCATGGCCGGCCTGGTCGCAGCAGGACTGCTGATATATCTGGCGTATGCCCTGTTCCGTCAGGAGAAGTTCCGGTGAGGGAGACACTATGAACTCGAATGACTTTGTGCAGATAGCCGCGTACCTGGGTACCCTGCTATTCCTGGCGCCACCACTGGGCGCTTTCATGGCTCGGGTCTTCATCGGCCAACGGCATGTTTTGACCCGGCCGCTGGGCTGGCTCGAGCGGTCTATCTACCGCCTCGGCGGTATTGATAGCGGAAGTGAGATGACCTGGAAGGGGTACGCCGCCGCGCTCCTGGCCTTCAATGGTACCGGCTTGGTGGTCGTCCTTCTGTTCCAGTTGTTTCAGGAGTCCCTTCCCCTGAATCCGCAGCACCTGGCGGCGCCGTCTTGGCATTTGGCGTTCAATACTGCGGTCAGCTTTGTGACCAACACGAATTGGCAGTCGTACGCCGGAGAGACCACCATGAGCTACCTCACTCAAATGGCCGGCCTCACGGTGCAGAACTTCGTCTCGGCCGCCACCGGCATCGCAGTGCTCCTGGCGTTGACCAGAGGGATTGCCCGCAGGACCAGTCAGACGATCGGGAATTTCTGGGTCGATCTGGTCCGAAGCACGGTACATGTCTTGCTTCCTCTCAGTGTCGTTCTGGCTCTGGTGCTGGCCGGTGAGGGAGTTGTCCAGACATTTAAGGGCGCGGAAGCGGTGACGACGCTGGAGGGCGTCGAGCAAATCATCCCCCTTGGACCGGCGGCGTCACAGATTGCGATCAAACAGCTCGGTACGAACGGCGGCGGCTTCTACAATGCCAACAGCGCCCATCCGCTGGAGAATCCGACGCCGCTCACCAATTTTCTCGAAATGCTGAGTCTGCTGCTGATTCCGGCCGCGCTGGTGTTTACCTACGGGCGGATGGCGGGCGCGCCGAGAAATGGTCGCCTGATATTTGTCGTCATGCTCCTGCTGTTTCTGGGCGGACTCGCCGCGTCACTGGCCAGCGAGTACGTACACAACCCGATCACGGGCGCTGCGCAGAACCTCGAGGGGAAGGAGACGCGATTCGGTGTCGTCAACAGCGTCCTTTGGTCGGTGGCCACGACCGATGCCTCCAACGGCTCGGTGAACGCCATGCACGAAAGTCTTACACCGATCTCGGGAGGCGTCGCCCTCTTCAACATGATGCTGGGTGAGATCATCTTTGGAGGAGTCGGTTCCGGACTCTACGGCATGCTCTTGTTCGTGCTAATGACCGTGTTTCTCGCCGGACTGATGGTCGGGCGGACGCCGGAATATCTTGGCAAGAAGATCGAGGCGCCGGAGATGAAGATGGTCATTCTGGCCATCCTGGCCCCCAACGCGGTAATTCTCGTGTTCGCCGGCGTCTCGCTGGTGCTTCCGCCAGCTCTGGCCAGTCTGGCGAACGGCGGGCCGCACGGGCTGTCGGCAATTCTCTACGCCTTTTCCTCGGCCGCGGGCAACAACGGCAGCGCTTTCGCCGGGCTCAACGCCAACACGCCCTTCTATAATGTGCTGCTCGGCCTGGCCATGCTGATCGGCAGATTCGCGGTGATCGTGCCGTGCCTGGCTATTGCCGGAAGTCTGGCGGCCAAGAAGTATACGCCTCCGTCAGTCGGCACCTTCACTACTGACAATGCGACGTTCGCTATCCTGCTCCTCGGCGTCATTCTGATCGTCGGGGCACTGACATTCATCCCTGCGTTGAGTCTGGGGCCGGTCGTGGAGCAGTTCCTGATGTCGGCCGGAAGGGCATTCTGAGGTAATCGTATGAGCAAGCGTGCATCTGATCTGGCAACATCGGCAATGATCCGCACATCGATCGTCGAAGCGTTCCGCAAGCTTCGGCCGGCGGTTCAATGGCGGAACCCGGTGATGTTCGTCACGGAAGTCGGGGCGGTCCTGTCGTCCGTCTGGTTTGTCCTTGGAGCCATTCAGCAACGGACCTCGGGATTCGAACTGCAGATAGCCCTTTGGCTTTGGTTCACGGTGATGTTCGCGAACTTCGCGGAGTCAATGGCCGAGAGTCGCGGCAAGGCACAGGCCAACAGTCTGCGGCAGGGACAGACCAAAGTCAAAGCAAGGTTGCTGGCCGGCGGCAAGGAGTGGGCAGTCTCGGCGGAGATGCTCCGGCTGAATGAACTCGTCGTCTGTGAAGCGAACGACATCATACCGACCGATGGGGAAGTGGTGGAAGGGATCGCTTCGGTCGATGAGTCGGCCATCACCGGCGAATCCGCGCCGGTGATCCGGGAGAGCGGCGGTGATCGCAGCGCTGTCACGGGAGGAACGCGGGTCATAAGCGACCGCATCGTCATCAGGGTCACCGCCAAGCCGGGGCACAGTTTTGTCGACCGCATGATCGCCCTGATCGAGGGAGCGAGCCGGCAGAAGACTCCCAACGAGATCGCGCTGGGCATCGTTCTGGCAGGTCTGACGATCATCTTCCTGCTGGCGGTAACGACGCTGAAATTCTTCGCAGATTACAGTGCCGGCGAGGCACAGCAGGACCTGAGCAAGGTGGTGACCGTCCCCATTCTCACCGCGCTCCTGGTCTGTCTGATCCCCACTACTATAGGCGGCCTCCTGAGCGCCATCGGCATCGCCGGGATTGATCGACTCATGCGCCGCAATGTCATCGCCAAAAGCGGTCGATCGGTCGAGGCGGCCGGAGACATCGATGTCCTGTTGTTGGACAAGACCGGCACGATCACGCTGGGCAATCGCATGGCCACGGCATTCATCCCGGCGCCGATGACCACCGTACAGCAGTTGGCGGAGACCGCTCAACTCGCCTCGCTGGCCGATGAGACCCCGGAGGGACGCTCGATAGTCGTGCTGGCCAAGGAACGATTTGGGCTTCGGGCCCAGACCCTGACACCGAGTCAGGCGCGGTTTGTTCCATTCACGGCTCAGACCCGCCTCAGCGGAGTCGACATCCTGGAGGAGGATGGCACATTGTCACTCAGCTTTCGCAAGGGGGCGGTGGACTCCATACGTAATCATGTTGCCAGGAACGGCGGATCGTTTCCTGCGGAACTGGAAGTCGAGGCGTCGGCTATCGCCCGGTCCGGAGGGACGCCTCTGGCGGTCAGCATCGATCAGGCGGTCGTTGGTTTGGTACATCTCAAAGACATGGTCAAGGGCGGGATCAAGGATCGATTCGGCGAACTTCGGGCCATGGGGATTCGCACCGTGATGGTGACCGGCGACAATCCCCAGACGGCAGCGGCCATTGCCGCCGAGGCAGGAGTGGATGATTTCATCGCCCAGGCCACCCCCGAGGCAAAGCTGCAGCGCATTCGCGATGAGCAGAAAGGGGGGCACTTAGTGGCCATGACCGGCGACGGCACCAACGATGCTCCGGCATTGGCGCAGGCTGATGTGGGAGTGGCCATGAATACGGGTACACAGGCGGCCCGTGAGGCGGGGAACATGGTGGATCTCGACAGCAATCCGACCAAGCTGATTGAGGTGGTGGAGACCGGCAAGCAGATGCTGATGACACGCGGGGCGCTCACGACCTTCAGCATCGCCAACGACGTCGCCAAGTATTTTGCGATTCTTCCGGCCATGTTCGGGTCGCTGTACGCGGTAAGCGGTTCGCAGGAGGGACCGCTGGCCGTGCTGAACGTCATGCAATTGAACTCCCCCGAGAGTGCCATCCTGAGTGCGGTCATCTTCAATGCCTTGATCATCATCGCGCTGGTTCCTTTGGCCCTGCGGGGAGTGCGGTACCGGGCCGAAAGCGCCGCGGTGCTCCTCAGGCGCAATATCCTCCTGTACGGCCTGGGCGGATTGGTGGCGCCGTTTGTCGGTATCAAATTCCTGGACCTGCTGGTCTCATCGATCGGTCTGGCGAAGTAAGCGGAGGTTTCCTGTGAAGACGCTCGTAATTGCCGTTCGAATGCTGCTGGTGCTGTCGATAGTGACGGGTCTGATCTATCCTCTGGTGATCACCGGGCTGGCTCAGGCGATGTTTTCGGCACAGGCGAAAGGGAGCATGATCGAAGTCGAAGGTCGGAAGATTGGCTCGCACCTGATTGGCCAGTCATTCAGCTCCGGCCGGTACTTCTGGCCGAGACCGTCGGCGGTCGCCTACAACCCCCTGCCGTCAGGCGGGAGTAACCTGGGATCGACCAGCGCAGCCATGAGCGACACGGTCAGCGCTCGGGCTGCGAGACTGGGGGCTCCGGCCGGGGAGATTCCGGCCGATCTGCTGCTGGCCTCCGGAAGCGGCCTCGATCCGGATATCAGTCCCGAGGCGGCGTTTTTCCAGGTACGTCGGGTGCTGACCGGTCGGGGGCGTGGCGATAACGATACGGCGCAAGTGAGGGCCCTGATTCAACGGATGACCCAGCCGCCGCTCCTCGGCATGCTGGGGGAGCCGCGAGTCAACGTCCTCCGCCTCAATCTGGCCTTGGATTCGCTTTTGCCATAATACTATCTTACGCTATGGTCAACGACGATCGACCCGATCCCGACTTGCTGTTGGCGGCAATCACTCGGCAGGAACCGACCAAACCGGGCGGCAAACTGCACGTCTTTTTCGGTATGTCGGCGGGTGTCGGGAAGACATACGCCATGCTTGCCGCGGCGCAGGCAAAGAAGTCCGAGGGGATCGATGTCGTAATCGGGCTGGTCGAAACCCACGGCCGGGCGGAGACCACGGCGCTGACTGCCGGTCTGGAGTTGATCCCTCGCTCGGATGTGACCTATCGCAATGTGACGCTCCAGGAGATGGACCTCGACGCTCTGCTTGCCCGGAAACCGCAGTTGGCGGTCGTGGACGAGTTGGCCCACACGAACATCCCCGGCTCGCGTCATCCCAAGCGCTGGCAGGATGTCGAGGAGTTGCTGGAAGCCGGAATCGATGTATACACGACTCTCAATGTTCAGCACGTGGAAAGCCGCAAGGCGCTGGTGGAGGCGATCGGCGGCATTGTCGTTCATGAGACGGTGCCTGATGCACTTCTCGAGCGGGCGTCGTCTATCGAATTGGTGGACATCACGCCCATCGACCTGCTCAAACGGCTCAGTGAAGGCAAGGTTTATCTGGGAGAAAGGGCTGAGAGCGCGGCGGCGAATTTCTTCAAGGAAGACCGACTGACCGCCCTGCGGGAGATGGCGCTTCGCCTGACAGCGGAGAAAGTTGACAGCGATCTGCACGGCCTTCTGGCGACCGCGGGAGCGGGCGGCCGGCTGAAATCCACCGATCGACTGATGGTTGCCGTCAGTCATAGCCCGTACTCCGAGGGGCTGGTGCGGGCGACGCGGCGAATTGCCTTCGGACTCGGAGCACCGTGGTTAGCGGTCCATGTGGATACGGGCGTGGCGTTATCAGCAGAGGATCGGAAGTCGCTGGCCGGAAACCTGCAATTGGTGCAGGAACTCGGCGGTGAACTGGTATCCACCACCGACACCGATGTGGCGGAGGCACTGGAGCGGGTGGCGCGGCAGCGGGGCGTGACGCAGATGGTCGTTGGCCGACCGACCCCGCGCTGGCGCGATCATATCTGGGGCGGCTCCATCCTGGACCGTCTGGCCCGGTATCACACGGGGTATGACATACTGGTTCTTCGCTCGGAGTCCGCCCGGAAGACTGGACCGAGCCGCTCAGCACCGCTCTGGGACGGATGGTTCGGCTGGCGGCCCTCCGCCGTAGCTTGCGTGACGGTGATAGCGGTGGCTCTTTTGAACCTGCTCCTGTCACCGGTCATCGGGTACAAGGCTGTCGGGTTTCTGTTCTTGTTGTCGGTGCTCGTGGTGAGTCTCTTTGTCACCTTCGGAGCGGTCACGCTGGCCGCTGTCCTGAGCGCCTTGCTGTGGGATTACTTCTTTATTCCCCCGTTCGGTCGGCTCACCATTCACCAGCCCGAGGATGTGATGATGGTCTGCTCGTACTTCGCGGCGGCACTGGTGACCGGCACGCTGGCCCATCGCATCCGTACCCGCCAGCGGCTGATTCGTCAGCGCGAGGAGCGCACCCAGGTCCTGTATGAATTGGTCAGAAGTCTCGTTTCGGAGACCGATCTTGAGGGCGCGGTCAATGCGCTTTCGAACAAGCTCCGCCCCTTGCTGCAGGGGGAGATCGACGTGATTCCAACAGTCGCCCGCGGCGTGTTAAGCGAATCCTCGGTGCTCAAGCGTGAGTGGTTAAGCAGCGAGAAGGAGCGGGCGGTGGCCGAATGGGCCCACGGGCATGGCACTAGTGCCGGATGGTCAACGCAGACCTTGCCGTCGTCGGTAGCGCGCTACCTGCCGCTGCGCACGACTTCCGGTACGGAGCTGGGGCTTCTGGCTTTTCGCCCGGAGCGTGATCGTCGCCTGACCCAGGACGAGGAGAATCTGCTGCTCGCCGTTGCCCATCAACTGACCCTCTCCCTTGAACGGGCGCGCCTGCAGCGGGACGCTCAGGAAGCAAAGCACCTGCGGGAATCGGAGCGGTTGATGCAGACGGTGATTGACTCGGTCTCGCATGAATTACGAACCCCGCTGACGGCGATCGCCGGCACGACCTCAGCCCTTGCCACGGACGAAATTGCGGCCCATGCCGGGCGCCGCCGTCAGCTGGCCGGTGAGCTGCTGACGATGACCGAACGTCTCAATCGTGTCGTCGGGAACCTGCTCGATATGTCCCGGCTCTCTTCGGGAACAATGACACTCAAGCGGGACTGGCACGACCCGCGTGACATCATCTCCGCCTCCCTCGATCTGACGCAACGAGCGATGACGAGTCACGAAGTGCGGCTGGAGTTCGACGACGATCTGCCGCTGATATGGGTCGACATCCAGCTCATGACACAGGCGTTGACCAACATCCTCTCCAATGCCGCCATCTATTCCGCGCCGGAAACACCCGTACTGGTTGCGTGCCGAGCCGCCAACGGGCGGGTGGTGATGTCCATCAGCGACTCCGGTCCCGGCATACCCAAGGATGAACTGCCGAGGATCTTCGCGAAATTCTGCCGCGTGCCCGGCGCCCGACCCGGCGGGATCGGACTGGGACTGGCGATAACGAAAGTCATCGTGGAGGCACACGGTGGAGCGGTGGTGGTTGCCAACCGGGAAGTCGGTGGCGCCTGCTTCTCGATCGATCTGCCTCTGGACGTACAGCCGGAAATCCCCGACGAGGACGGAGAGACATGAGCAAGGGAAAGGTGCTGATTATCGACGACGAGACGGCGATCCGCCGCTTTCTCCGCATCAGTCTGGAGGCGGAGGGATTCGACGTTGTCGACGCAGACAGCGGCAAGGCGGGCGTGGCTATGGCGGCTACCCACTTGCCTGATCTGGTCATTCTGGATATTGGCCTGCCCGACATGAACGGGCGAGAGGTCCTCCGTCAACTCCGGCAATGGTCCGGAGTCCCCGTAATCATCCTGACCGTGCACGACGCCGAGTCCGACAAGGTCAGTCTGCTCGATAACGGCGCGGATGACTACCTCACCAAGCCGTTCAGTGTGCCGGAGTTGCTGGCGCGGGTGCGGGTCGCGCTGAGACACAATCTGTCGGCGGAAGGGGAGTCCGTTGTCCGAAACGGTTTTCTGGAGATTGACTTTGTCGAGCGAGTCGTGACGAGTCGCGGCAAACCGGTCAAGCTGACCGTGCTCGAATTCAATCTGTTGGCGCAATTGGCGCGGCATGTGGGGAAGTTAGTAACTCAGCGGCAACTACTCAAGGAAGTCTGGGGGCCAACGGCGGTGAACAACACTCAGTACCTCCGGGTCTACATAGGGCAACTCCGAAAAAAGCTGGAACCGGACCCAACCCGACCAATCCTGCTGATCACCGAACCCGGGGTGGGTTACCGCATGGCCAGCCTGGACTGACGGACCCGGATGCACTTGTTTCCTCTGGGAACAGGCTTTCGAGGCTCCGCCGCCATTTCCGAAGCCTCGCCGTTCTCTCCGGGTAAAAAAGTGGCGGAACCCGCGGACCCGATTTGTCGTGATTTATATCCTTTCACTATACTATAACTGGCAATAGGTTAGTCGGTTACGGCACTCAGTGAGCGCGCGACAGATGAGTTGGCCTTTCGGCAACTGGTTGCCATTTGAGCCCCTCCAAGGAATGCCGTTTTTTATTGATTCGCGGAAGGATGCCTGCCGATATAAGTCATAAATACTCCTGAATCAAGTGCGGGACAGTCTGGGGCCTTAACTGCTTGCAGTGTTATAGGTTTTGTTTGTACAATCGTGAGGACGAGGAATGAACCTGGGAGTGCGGGAAACGATGTCAGTCGGTCCTTTCGTTGAATCGGTCAAGACTCAACCACGCCCCACCCATCGGCTGGCCTGGACACTGTATATTCTGGCCATCGCGGTGATCGTATGGTTGGTCATCGACGGATATTCTTACTACTCCACTCCGTACACTGAACGGCCGCACCATCCGGATTACCGGGAGTTGAGACCCGCAGGCACTCGGGGATTGCTGTTCGGTTATCTCGGCGCCGGCATGATGATCCTGATGTTACTCTACTCGCTTCGCAAGCGCTTTCGCTTTCTGGAGAAGCTCAGTTCGCTTCAGGCCATGCTCCACTTTCACATCTTCCTCGGTGTCATAGGGCCCCTGTTGATTGTCTTGCATACTTCTTTCAAGGTGCAGGGACTGGTTGCGGTCAGTTTCTGGTCTATGGTGGCGGTTGCCGCCAGTGGCTTTCTGGGGCGCTATCTTTACCAGCAGATACCGCGCAATATCGCCGGTTCCGAGTTGACGCTCCTGGAACTGGAGAGAATTAAGTCGGACCAGATCTCGCAACTGACCTTGCGTTTTCTCCTCGACGAAGCGGCGGTAGCCAGGCTGGAAAATGTTACCACGCGCTTCGCCAACAATTTCTCGGGCGGGGCCGTCAAAGCGGTGCTGCTCCTGCTGGCCGATGATCTCGTTCGTTTCTCGGCACGGCGCCGCTTCATGCGCGATGTCCTGCGCGCGGTTCCCCTGCCGCGCCGCGAGCTTCGCGCCTTCACGCAGATGGCTTTTGATCGCGCCCTGCTTCTCCGTCGCGTCAACTTGTTGGGTCAGATCCAGCAGATCTTCCACTACTGGCACGTGATTCACAAGCCGTTCGCCATCATTATGTACCTCATCATGCTCGTGCATATCGGCGTAGCTGTCTGGACGGGGTATGGCTGGCCATGGTAAGAGTGATAACCACGATCGTATTCACGCTGTTGCTCAGCGGCCAGGCCCTGGCACAGTTGTCGCCGGGTGACCTGCACCGCGCGCATACGGAGCTCGAAGGAGTCGAGAACTGCACCAAGTGTCACGGCGGCGATCACGAATTGGTACCGGACAACTGCCTGGCCTGTCACGGCCGGATCAGGATACAACGCGAAATGGCCCGCGGATTACACAGCCGGCCGGAATATCAGGAATGCCAGAACTGCCATGTCGAGCACCAGGGACGCAACTTCGATCTGGTTCATTGGAAGGGAGGCGAAAAGGCCTTCGATCACTCGCTGACCGGTTTCGCGCTGAAAGAAAAACATGCCTCCGTGGATTGCCGCCAATGTCACAAGCCGCTATTCATTAGTGGTCTGCAACTGGCCGATACCGAGAAACTGGATTCAAGTCGAACCTACCTCGGCCTGAAAACTGCCTGTGGCTCATGTCACCGCGATGAACATCGCGGCGACCTTGGCGAAAACTGCGGCAGTTGTCATACCCAGACGGCCTGGATACCGGCTCCCGGGTTCGATCACGCCTTGTCCAGATTTCCGCTGACCGGAAAGCACCAATCGGTCACCTGCCTGAAATGCCACCAACTCATGACCGACCGGCCCACGGCCGCCGATTTCGACTATCGGCGGTATCGGGGAGTCCCGTTCGCCAACTGCACCTCCTGTCATACCGATACTCATGCCGGAAGACTCGGCGACAATTGCAGTTCCTGCCATAGTACCGGGGGCTGGCGTCTGGTTAATACCGTCAATTTCGATCACCGCAAGACCCGGTATCCGCTCGAGGGGAAGCATGCTGCAGTTGCCTGTGCCAAGTGTCATCAGGAGGGGAGGTCTGACAAGCCACTGCAATACGCGGCCTGTCGCGACTGCCACTCGGATTTCCATCACGGGGAGTTTGCCAGGCGAACTTCAAAGGGAAATTGCGAGGAATGTCACTCGGTGCAGACTTTCGCCCCGGCGCGCTTCCTGATGACCCAGCATGACCAGACCGAGTACCCCCTGCGCGGGGCACACCAGGCGGTTCCCTGTCTTGCCTGTCACCAGCGTGCCGCCTCAGGCCCACAGAAAAAGCTGCGGTTTGAATTCACGTCGACCCGTTGCCAGGGATGCCACAAAGACCCCCATCGCGGTCAGGTGGACAAGTTGGTGGCGGCCGATGGCTGCGAAACCTGCCACTCGGTAAACACGTGGAACACGGTCACCTACGACCATTCGAAGAGCAACTTCGCTCTCGAGGGTAAGCACGTGCAGACCGCCTGCAACAAATGCCACGCCGAGATGGCCAGCACCGACGATCGGGCACTGGTCAAGTTCACCGGTATCCGCACGGACTGCCAGTCCTGTCACCAGGATACTCATCGTTCCCAGTTTGCCGTCGATGGAGCGACGCTGTGCGCCCAATGTCACACCGCCAAAGGATGGAAACCCTCCACGTTCGACCATGCGAAGAGCCGGTTCGCTCTCGATGGCGCGCATCGTCCGGTTGCCTGTGACAAGTGCCATCGTCCGGCCACCGACAGCACCGGCACCTGGGTTACCTATAAACCACTGGACGTCACCTGCGTCTCGTGTCACGGCACGGTCAATCCTGAAAGGAGCAAGCGTTCATGAGACGTCTCCTCGTAGTACCGGTACTGCTTCTGCTGCTGATCGGCAGCGCCATTCTCAGCCAGTCGACAACGAAGAATCCCCACGGGGACCTCAAGTGGGACTGCCAGGATTGTCATACCACTGACTCATGGTCGCGTATGCGAGACTCGCTCGCGTTCGACCATGCCGCCACGGGATTCCAGTTGGTGGGGGCGCATGCCGCCGCAGCGTGTGCGGGCTGTCACAAGAGCCCGGTGTTCAACCATGTCGGTGTCAGTTGCATCGATTGCCATACCGACCACCATGCGGGGCAGTTGGGCCAGGACTGCCAAAACTGCCATACGCCGCGCGACTGGCAGAATCGCCGCAGCACGCTCGACCTGCATGCGGCCAACGGTTTTCCTCTCACCGGCGCCCATGCCGTAGTGGATTGCGAGGCGTGCCATCGCGGGCACGTTCGTCAGGAGTACGCGGGCACGCCGATCGACTGTTACGATTGTCACGCCGCGGACTACGCGGCCACCGAGGCGCCGAATCACGCCCAGGCGACCTTCCCGCTCGATTGCCGATCCTGTCACGAGGCGGCATCGGCGAGTTGGCACCATGCCACCTACAATCACCCGGCCAGCTTCCCGCTGGCCGGCGGGCACTT
>AMWB02151460.1_pt2 | contig 95786 bp, 72 predicted proteins | sample 200311 | NCBI WGS metagenome assembly AMWB02 (sample SAMN02737377, study PRJNA173069) | bioreactor metagenome | biome: anode biofilm in microbial fuel cells | place: USA: California | collected 2010-12-16 | reverse complement strand
CGCGGTAATCGCGCAGCAGGCGCAACAGGCGCACCATGTAGTAAAAGTACAACTTAACTGAGCGCGGGTCGACGTTGTATTCGCGCGCCAGCACCCTGCGGGGGATAAAGACGCGGTGTAATACGAGGGAAAGTTTGGCGAAGAAGCTTTTGGTCTGCCCCAGCGCGGCCAGGTCGGGGGTGACGGGGGGCAGCGGGGTTAGCGGACGGGCGAGTTGGCGCAGGGCATCCACCACTATCCCCTCCGCGGGCGGATCGGGCAGCAGCTGTGCGAGCACCCAAGGCGGCACCTCCTCGCCGGTGACGCGCGGCAGCAGTTGGAAGGTGAGCCAGGCGGTGCGCTGCGCTCCCCACCCCTGCGCGGTTTCCAGCAGGCGCTGCCAATCAAATCTCTCAGTGTTTTGCCTCAGCACCGCGGCAATGTCGCACAGCCCGCGCGCCCCTCCCGCCAGGCGGTGCTGGTAGGTGGTGTGCAGGACGAGGTGCAGCACGAGATCCTCAGCGCACAGGTTGGAAACGTCCACTCCGGCGATGCGCGCGGGCAGACGGCGCGCCCACAACCCCTCCACATCAATGGTGAAGGGTTCCTCCTCTTCGAGGATGGTCCAGTGCAGTTCCACCACAGGGGCATTCTCCTTGAGCAGCGGCGGCAGGTGTTTGAGGTCGCGGTTGGGGTCGGCGGGGTCGTACCAGGTGCTCAGTTGATAGCCGAGCCCGCGCATAACAGCAAGTGCGGCGGGCAGGTCAGCGCGGTGCAGTAACAGGTCGAGATCATCGAAAGTGCGCAGGCCGGGGGCGGGGTAAACCACTTCGGCAAGGTAAAGCCCCTTGAGCACGATGACTTCGATGCCTTCCGCCTTCAGCGCGGTAAGGATCGTACCGGCGTGATGCAGCATCACCATGTTGCGGGCGGTGGCCTGCAGGTAAGCCGCACGCAGATGCTCGCGCACATCCTCCGGGACGAGTTCCGGCAGCGGGGCAAGGCGGTCGTAAAGGATCAGGGTCAGATCCTGCTGCGCGGCGGCCTGTTCCAGCCGCTGCCAATCAGGCGCGGTTAGGGTGGGCAGCACATGCGCCAACGCGGTTTGCGGCGCGAGGAGATTGAAAAGCGTTTCAAGCGCAGAGCGGGGGTCAGTCTCCATGGATGACGACCGGTTTACCTGGAATGTAAAGCTGAAAGGGTCATCTCAAGCCCGCAACGAGTCGCGCGCGGCCTCCACCACCAGGCGCAGCTGCGCGTCGGTCAGCGTGGGGTAGAGCGGCAGGGTCACTTCGCGCGCGGCGACCTCATCGGTCAGCGGCAGGCGGTCAGCACCACGCGCGCCCTCCCTGAACGAGGTAAAGGTATGCACCGGCGGGTAATGGATGCTGGTNNGATGCCGCGGGACTTCATGCCCTCCATGAAGCGCAGCCTATCCGCACCTTTTGGCAGCAGCGCCGGCATGATGTGTCCGGCGGAGACACCGGGGTGATCTGCAAAGGGGACGCTGAGCGCGGGGCATGATTCCGCCAGAAGGTCGCGGTAGAGCGCGATCAATTCGCGGCGGCGGGCGTTGTTGGCAGGCAGTTTGCGCAGCTGCTCGCGCCCCAGCGCCGAGCGGATCTCGTCGATGCGGTAGTTATAGCCCTCGGCAACCACGTCGTAGCTCCAGGCGTGCCCCTGGTGGCGGTCCCAGGTGAGCGAAGTCATGCCGTGCGAACGCAGCAGGTGGAACTGCTGCGCCAGCGCGTCATCGTCCGTGACGACCATGCCGCCTTCACCCGTGGAGAGATTCTTGTTGGAGAAGAAACTGAAGCAGCCCACCTTACCCCAGGTGCCCAGGTGTTTTCCATCAAGGAAAGACCCGGCAGCGTGGGCGGCGTCCTCGATCACCGGCAGGCCGTGCGCTTGTGCCCAGGCAAGGATGCGCGGCATATCGCAGACGTAACCAGCGTAGTGCATCACCATCAACGCCCTGGTGCGCGGGGTGAGCGAGCGTTCGATCGATGCGAGGGAAATGGTCAGGTCGTTCTCACTGGTGATATCGGCGAACATCGGCGTGGCACCGGTGTAGCGCACCGCGTTGGCAGTGGCCACAAAGGTCAATGAAGGGACGATCACCTCGTCGCCGGGGCCGATGCCGAGCGCCAGGCAAGCCATGTGCAGCGCGACGGTGGCGTTCGAAACCGCCAGGGCGTGCTTCGCGCCGGTGTAGGCGGCGAATTCCTTTTCAAATTCAGCGGTCACCTCCCCTATGGTAAGCCAGCCGCTCTCGAGCACCGCGGTAACAGCGTTGATCTCTTCAGAACCGAACTTGACATCAGACAGGGGGACGATCCAATTCATACATTACTCCGGTAAAAAGCGCGAACGGTCTTTTTCAAAATCCGCGGTGGCGCGCGCGTAATCCTCAGGGTTACCGAGGTCCTCCCAGTAGCCCTTGAAGACGTATCCGCTCACCTTTTCGCCAGCGGCAACCAGCTTCTTGACCAGGTCGGGGAAGTCGAGATACTCATCTTTCGGGATGTACTCCAGCACGCGCGGCTCGAACACGTACAAGCCCATGCTCACCAGGTAATCGATGCTGGGCTTTTCCAGGTAATCCACCACGGTGCGTTCCTTATCCAGCTCGACCACGCCCAGGTTGATGTTGACCTTGCGCTTGTGCGTGGCGATGGTGGCAATGGCACCCTGTTCGCGGTGGTACGCGATCAGCTCTGCCAGGTCAATGTCGGTGAGCACATCGCCGTTGGTCACCAGGAAGGTATCGTCGAGCCCTTCCACGTTCGCCAGCGGACCCGAAGTACCGAGCGGGTGAGATTCCTCGGTGTAATCGATCTGCATGCCCAATGAAGCGCCATCCTGGAAGAAGAGGTGCATCATCTTGCCGAGATACCCCACGGTGAGGGTTACGTGACAGATGCCGGCGCGCTTCATCTGGCGCAGCATGATCTCGAGAATGGGCATATCGCCGATGGGCATGAGCGGTTTGGGAAAGAGACGTGTGTAAGGCGCCAGGCGGGCACCCTTACCGCCAGCCAGTACCACCGCGCGGATCCTGTTTTCGTTAGAACTCATATTTTCCCACCCTGTATTGAGCCAAGTTTTCACTGATCCAGTGAATGGTACGTTTCAGCCCTTCGTCCAGCGAAATTTGCGGCGTCCAACCCAACACCTCGCGCGCACGGGAGTTATCGGAGATCAGGCGCATCACCTCAGATTTTTGCGGGCGCAGGCGCTGCTGGTCGGTCTCGATCTTCACCTCGCGCCCTACCATGGCGATGATCTTCTGCGCCAGGTCACCAATGCGGATCTCCTGGCCGGTACCGAGGTTGAAGACCTCTCCCAAACCGGTTTCTGAGCGCGCGGCGCGAAGGAAACCATCCACCGTGTCATCCACGTAGGTAAAATCACGCGTCGAATCAAGATTACCGAGGTGGATCACCTCACGGGTGAGCGCCTGGGTGATGATGGTGGGAATGACCGCGCGCGCGGACTGCGCGGGGCCGTATGTGTTGAAGGGGCGCACCGTGATGACCGGCAGGTCATAGGCGCAGTAGAAACTTTCGGCGAGCTTATCGGCGCCGATCTTGCTGGCGGAATAGGGCGACTGACCCTGCAGCGGATGGGCTTCACTAATGGGAGCCACGCGGGCCGTACCGTACACCTCACTGGTGGAGGTGTGCACCAGGCGCGCCACGCCCAGATCGCGGCAGGCGAGGAGCATGTTCAGCGTACCCATGATGTTGGTTGCGGCTACTTCAGCGGGGTGGAGATAGGAATAGGGGATGGAAATGAGCGCGCCGAGGTGAAAGACGATCTCGTTGCCGCCGACCGCTTTGCGCAGCGCATCTTCGTCGCGCAGGTCGCCGGGGATGATTTCAATACCCCCAAGGACGAAAGGCGAAGGGGTGCGCAGCAGACCGGCATCACCGCGCGAGTTATAACGCACAAAGGCGCGCACCTGCGCGCCGGACCTCATCAGTACCTCCACCAGGCGGCTGCCGATAAAACCGCCGGCCCCGGTGACCAGCACTTTACGACCTTTCCAATAATTATCCATCTGTCTGCATCACCTCACGGGTCTGTTTGGTTATGTAATCGCTCACCACTTTCAACAGGTCAGGGACCATGATCATGCGTACATTGAGGTCCTTGCAGGTATCGAGGATGCGCTCACGGTCCTTCTTATTGACCCGTGTGATGGCGAACATGACCAGGCCGATACTCTTTTTTACCACAATATCAGGGATGTCACGGGTCGTGCCCAAAACCTCATAGCCATTGACGCGCTGACCGACCTTGCGGTAATCATCATCCACCATTCCAATCACGGAGAAGGCCGAGGCAAGATTACTCTTCTCAAGCAGCCAGATCGCCAACTGGGCGGCATCGCCCGCGCCGATGATCAGCACACGTTCACCGAGCATGCTGTTCTGGCTGCGCCAACGCATCCAGCGTGAAGCCAGACCGGTGATGAGGCGTTCACGGTAGCGCACGGTAACAAATCCGCCGAATGCGATCAAACCGAACAGAACGAGGGTATTGAGGGGCAATTGAACCTTCAGCAACGGCAAGCCGAGCAGGGCGAACACAAGCAGTGCCACAGCAGTGGAGATCGCCAGGTCAAACACGTGCGTAGGGCTGGCATAACGCCAGGAGATCTTCTTCAACCCGAAGAGGGTATTGGTCAACGCCATGATAAAGGCCAGCCCTACCGCAATAAGGACCATGCGGAAAAAGCCCACGTTGAAGGGACCGGAGATGCGCCACAGCAGCGCCACGATCGAGATCGCCGCGAAAGCAACAAACGAATCCACCACGAACCAGGAGATGTAGGTGCGGGTAAAACTGACCAATGGCCCCTGGAAAAGGACATCCTCTTTCACATGTTTCTTGCGTAGACCAGGCAGCAGCATCAACAGGGTCATAAAGATCACGTCGAGGTCGCCTAGGAAGTTGTAATGGCGCACGTAGAGCTGGTCGAGGCGGAGTTTTTCGGGCAGAATCGTGCGCAGGTAATCATCCAGCACACTGCTGCCGCTGAGCATGTTTTCTTCATCACGATATGTGACCGAGGAAGGGCTGGTCATACCCGGGCGCACCGAAAGGATCTCAGCTTTGATGTCTTCCGGCCATGTTTCCACGAACAGCGGGTCTTCCGGACGCGGCCCGACCAGGCTCATCTCGCCGATGAGAACGTTCCATAATTGCGGGAGTTCGTTGATCTTCGTCGCTCGTAACCAGCCGCCAAAGGGGGTAACGCGCGCGTCATTTTTAACCGTTAGACGCGAACCGTTGTGGTTCTCGGGATTCTCGTACATCGTTCTGAATTTGAGGATCTTGAAAGTCTTGCCATCCTTGCCCACCCGGTCACCGCGATAAATGACCGGTCCGGGTGACTCACGCCTGATGCGGATGGCGCAGTAAAGAAAGAGCGGTGAGGTGAAAAACAATCCAAAAAACGCGCCAAGGACATCAAGGGCGCGTTTCAAGAAGCGCAGCATACGCCCTTTTTTATAGTTCGTCGCTGGTGAATTGGTTTGTCTGTATACCTGCTTATCGATAAAATCGACTGCGCGGCTCAATAATGCCCCTAATCCTTATAAAGAAATGATTGCATGAAATGATCTTGTAAAGGATAGTATATCAGAATTTTTTTGCACGGCATTCACACTGCTGAAAGCGTGACTCATGAATTGCAAAGTTGTATGGGAGGTTAGTTTTTACCGGATGGTTTGCGCAAGCGTACGTAATCCGCGGGCATCTCCACGGGCAGGTCACGCGACGCCAGCATGCGCAGCAACACGCGCACCCGCTCGCTGCCCGGCAGGCTGGCATCCAGGATGGCAGTGTAGCCAGCAAACGGACCCTGCTCGATCTCCACCCGGTCTCCGGGTTTTAGAGCGGCTTTCTTTTCACCGCCCGCAGCGTTGATCGCGTCCACTTTGCGACGGATGGCCTGCACAATGGTCTCCGGTACCGCGGAGATCTCTCCACCGAAGGACACCAGGTTGGCTGCCCCGGGCACGCGCTCGAAGGCAGAGGCGTTGATCCTCTCCAGGTCAACGTGGATGAAAAGATAACCGGGAAAATAAGATTTGAAGCGGTGCGCGCGGGGATTGACCGGGTTGGCGACCAGTCGCGGGTAGAAAACCTCGACATCACGCGATTCCAGTTCGCGGGCGAGGAACTCCTCCAGGTTGGGTTTACTGCGAATGACATGCCAGTTGAGGGTCACCGTGCGGTCCAGTCTTCCATTATTTATGAAGAGAACCCACTCATTCGGGATTACCGGCTGCGCAGGATACGCCAGATGAGGAAACCCACCGCCAGGACACCGACAACCAGCAGGGCAATGATGGCGAAATACAAGGTATCCCCTGAATTTGCCGCGGGGGTAGATTGCGGTGTGACCGTTTCGACAAGGACAGGCGCAGGCTCGTCTTCGATAATGTGTGTTGGCTCAGGTGTTGTGGTGCTTTCCTCGGTTGGAATAACCAGCGGGGTTGAAAGGGTCGGCAGCAGCGTAGGATCCACTACTGCTACTGTGGGTGGGACGACTGTGAGCAATCCCGGGTCCGGTAGAACCTCCCGCTCATCCCACAGCCATACGATCGCGTCATCGAAACGTTCCGACCAGGACAACGGGTCATGGATCCCTCCGGGATCTTCAACCAGGATGAGATTGTGCTTGGGAACTCCAGCAGCTTCAAGAACGTTAAAGGCGGCATCAGCGCCATCAAGCCACACAAATGGATAACCGAGCCATTTCCCTTCCTGGTCCACCGCGTTGATGGGTGCACCTTCCCATTCATCAGTGCCGATATCAATGTAGAAGGACACATTTTGGGGTACTTCGATGCTATTCACGTAATTAATGAACTGGTTCTCCTGCAGCCAATACTCACCGGATTCAGCGAACCAGATCGCCGGCGAGACAGCCATCACCCGGGAAAAGACATCCGGCCGCTCAAGCCCGGCGTAGAGCGAGATCAAGCCGCCCATGCTGAAACCGCCAATGGCCGTGTTCTTCCGTCCGGGCTTGGTGCGGTAGCGCGCGTCGATCTCCGGCTTAAGCGTGTCAATGATGAAGTCGAGGTAGGCGTCTCCTTCACCACCCTCGGTCGGGCCGGCTTTGGCGGGCACAATCCAGTCATGCATGTTGTCGTTGATCCACGGGCTGTATTCATCCCAGCGGTTCTGTGAGCTGAAAATGCCGACCGCGATGATACCATCCGTTTCCCCTTCCGCGAAGAGCCGATCCAGTGTTTCATCGTAGAGACAGTCACGCTGCGCGGAATTGAAGAGCAACCCGCCGTCGTGCAAGTAAATGACGGCGTAATTTTTTTGACTCGTGTAGTAATCAGGAGGCAGGTAAACCTGGATAGTGCGCGTCGGAATGCGCAGCTGCGGGGCGGTCAGGTCGAACTGGTCGAGGCGGTCAAACTCGTCCTGCAGTATGGGTTTTCCGCTCTCGCGGACGTCCGGGAGGTAACCGTTAGGGCTGGTGGAGCGGTCTGCAACCATGCCTTGCGCAGTTGGTAGGTAAATGTTAAGTAATGTGATGATTAAGGTGACCAACAGCAGTTTTTGAACAAATCGTTGTAAGCGTGCCCGGTTTTTCATTGTCAAATCTCAGTCCTATTGTTGTTATCGAATTATTTTATTGTTCTAAATATTGCGCCAGTAATCTCGCCACACCGGTCCATCCTTGAAGTACCGGCAATGGATTTTTCATTTTACCAGAAGTTTTTGAGGATTAATTGCCATCGAAAACCTCCATCAGCACTACCTATACAACCGGTATCTCACCGAAAAGAGCTCCAGAATCGGGTATACTCTAAAAATATGGATGGTTTGAGATAACGATGCCACTATCGAGCCTGCATTTCATTTTCGTATTTTTACCTGGATTCCTGCTGCTTTATTATGTGCTGCCCAAAAGCGGCTGGCGCATCGGGCTGCTGGCTTTCGGTTCACTGGTATTCTTCGGCTGGGCTGATCCCGGAAACCTGCCCGTGTTGCTGTTCTCACTGCTCTTTAACTACATTTTCGGACGCGTGATCAGCCAGCGGCTGGAAGCAAAGGGGCGACCCGCTGCACGGCCGTTCATGTGGATCGCGGTTGCGGCCAACCTGCTGATTCTGGTCTTCTACAAATACACCGGCTTCCTGTTGGAAAACCTGGCTGATCTGATCAACCAACCTATTGAGTACACGAGCAAAGCCCTGCCGCTGGGCGTATCGTTCTTCACCTTTACCGGCATTTCCTACATCCTAGACCTGTACAACTCCGCGGAAAAAGCGGAGAAGAACCTGCTGCGCTTTGGCGCGTATTTCGCCATGTTCCCCAAGCTGCTGCAAGGACCCATCACCCGCTTCGGGCAGGTGAAAAACGGACTGATCAATCCCCGTCCGACGACGGATGAAGTGATGGAGGGAGCCAGGCGTTTCATCGGCGGTTTGGCCAAGAAGATCCTGCTGGCGGATCAACTTGGGCTGGCGATCAACAAGGTCTTCGCATCCAACGTGGGCAACCTCGGTGTGGGGGTAGCCTGGTTCGCGCTGGTCGGTTACGCGCTGCAGATCTACCTGGATTTTTCCGGTTACACCGATATGGCGATTGGCTTGGGGAAGATGCTCGGGTTCAAATTGCCGGAAAACTTCAACTTCCCTTACATCAGCCGCAGCGTAAGCGATTTCTGGCGGCGCTGGCACATGAGCCTGACCAGCTGGTTCCGCACCTACCTGTTCATCCCGCTTGAATTTGCCCGCAAAAGGGAAAAATTTCTTCGCCAGCAATCCAACCTGGTGATCGTATTTCTGTTGACCGGTCTTTGGCACGGCGCGGACTGGAATTTCATCATCTGGGGAACCTATTTTGGACTGATCATGGCGATCGAATCAGGCAGATGGGGCAAGTTACTTAAGAAACTTCCGCTCCCGGTGCAACACCTCTATTCATTCCTACTGGTGATGTTGGGTTGGGTGTTCTTCCGCATCCCTGATATTGAATTATGGGGACCTTTCCTTAAATCCCTGATCGGGTTCAACGGATGGGCAACTTACCTGTCCATGCGACATTTTAACGTTCTACAGTTCCTGCCGATCCTGGTCCTCGGCGTGTTTTTCAGCCTGCCATTTGCCAACCGTCTTGAAAACAAGGTGAACGAAAAAGGCGGCGCAGCCAGGATCATCCTGGATGTTGTTTACCTGGTTTTGTTCGTCCTTTCCATCGCCTCCATCCTTGCCAATGGATACAGCGCGTTCATTTACGCGCAATTCTAAGTGAGTATTAATGAATAAAAGGAACCTCTTCAACCGCACACTGATCCTGTTCTTTGCCATGATCCTGGCAGTTCCCGTCTTCTGGGTGGCACGGGGGAAGATCGAGCCGCAAAGGTCGTTGATGGAATACCGGGTTTTGACAGTATTTCCGTCATTGAGCTTTACCGACTTCCGCATAGCGCTGACGCGTGCGTTCCAGGGAAAATTGGATGAAGCGGGACAGCTCTTTTTCAACCAGTTTTGGGATTTGAAATTCCAAAATCTTTTTCAACGGGCTGTAAACGAGCAATTTCCGTTGAGATCGCAGGGCATCCAGCTTTCCAAGAACCTGACCCGGCAGAGCATCAGGGCAGCCTACCTGTTCACGGGAGACGAAGCGATCCCGGCTGACAACCGCAATATGGTTTACGAGGACCGTGAGAACGCCCTGCTCTTCCCGGAACCGGAAGTCTTCAGAAAAGAAGAGCGGGCGGATATTGATATGAAGATCGATTATTACGACACGAGCATCAAGCTGCACCAGAATCAAAACTTCTACGCATTTTATATTGAAGTGATCGAAGATTCCGCACATAACCCGTTGAATCAGTATTTCCGCAATGCAGATGCCGGACGCAGTTTTCCGTATTTCATGGAAAATAAACCCGAGGATCTTCGGGTGGAAGCACTGCTGTTGAACAGTTACGAAGACCAGCTTAAGTACTTCTACCGTACTGATCATCACTGGAACGTTCGGGGCATGCTGCTGGGATACGAAAAGATCTACAACATGCTGGCTGAAAATTATCCGGATATCACTCCGATGCAGACGCATGATACGATCTACACCTTTCCGGATATCGAGTTTCACGGCAGATGGGCGCGGGCAGTGTTCTACCAGATCAAGCCGGGTGATGTTTTTGAGGTACCTTTGTTAAACCTGCCTCCCTACAAGATCTACGACATTGAGGGCAATGAGCTCGATTACAATCACAAGGATGAATACCTGGCGGGTGACTACTCACGGGCTCCTTTTGCCGATCATTACATTGAATACAACGGCAAAGATGTGAACTACCTGGAATACGTGTTTGAGAATGGAACCGACCGCAACCTGTTGATCATCGGGGATTCTTTTACCAACGCCATTGAACCTCTATTGGCTTCACATTACCATCACACTTACGCGGTGGACATCCGGCATTATCCGGATTATTACTTCTCATTATCGGAATTCCTTTCAACCCATGATGTGGATGATATCCTCGTCCTGGGCGGACCCTCAGTGGTCATGCACCAGTGGCGTTGGACGATCAACCCGTAACGGAGGAAAGACCATGAAAGTGGAAAATATCGCTTATGCCTGTGTGACACGGTTCGTTGAGAGCGGCGAAGGCAATCGTGAAGCGCTACACTGGGTGGATACAGACCTGACTGAATCAAGTTATTCGTTTGAATACTTTGACCGTGAAGCAAGCCGGGTGGCAACCATACTCAGGCAGCTCGGGGTCACCCAAGGCGATACGGTGAGTATTTTCATCCCGCGCAGTCCGATCCTGATCAGCGTGTTCTTCGGCATTCAAAAAGCACTGGGGATATCCTGTATCCTGTTCGGAACGCTTGGTGAAGAAGGGCTGCTGGACCGCCTATCCAACAGCAACGCAAAGGTTGTGATCACACGGAAAAGCCTGTTGCGCAAGATCCTGGCTATCAAGGACAAGTTACCTGCATTGCAGAAGATCCTAACCATTGACCACGATGACCATCAAAGTGATACGGTGCTGAGCCTGAAAAAGCTCATGGCAGAGACCAAAGCCGTTTTTGATTATCCGCACATGGTCGATGGCGAAACACCGGCATTTCTGCAATACACATCCGGCTCAACGGGCAAACCGAAAGGCGCGCTGCATGCACACGGCGCGCTGGAAGACATGCGCCAGTCCTTCCGGGACATTATGCAACTCGAAGCGGAAGACCTGTACTGGTGCACCGCCGACCCGGCATGGATCACCGGCATTGTTTACGGCGTTCTCGCACCGTTTGGCACAGGAACGCGGCAGGTTCAATACAGCGGCACCTACAACGCGGATAACTGGCTGAAGATACTGGAGAACCTCAAGGTCAATATCTGGTACACCGCACCCACCGCGCTGCGCATGCTGATGCAGGAGGACGAGAACAAGTTCAGTCAGTACGATTTTTCCTCCCTCAAGAGAATGTACAGCGTGGGTGAACCGCTGAACCCCGAGATCTATCACTGGGGCAAAAAAGTCTTTAAGGTGGAGATCTACGATACCTGGTGGCAGTCGGAAACCGGCTCGATGATGATCGGCAACCATCCGCCCATGATGGTAAAACCCGGATCAATGGGAAAGCCGCGCGCCGGGGTCGAGGCTTTGATCTGCGATGACGACATGCGGATACAACCCGATGGCAAACAGGGACTTTTGTGCTTGCGCAAGGGTTGGGGTTCGATGTTCCGGAACTATTTCAGGAACGAGGCGGCTTACGCCGAAAAATTCAACGGTGACATTTACATCACCGGCGACCTGGCGTGGCGGGATGAGGAGGGCTACTTCTGGTACGTCAGCCGGGCGGATGATGTGATCAACACCGCCGGGCACCTGGTGGGTCCTTTTGAGGTGGAAAGCGCGCTGCTGGAGATCGAAGAGATCGTCGATGTAGCCGTAATCGGTGCAGATGACCCGATCCTGCACAAGCGCATCATCGCCTTTGTCAAACTACGCAATGATCAGCCCTGGACAAAGGAATTGGAACTTAAATGCCGTATCTACGTAAGTAATAAGGTATCCACCACTGCCATTCCGGCCGAGTTCCACGTCATTGACAGCGTACCCAAGAACCAAAGTGGTAAAATATTACGGAGAGTGTTGAAGGCAATATACGAGGGGAAAGACCCCGGCGACACATCCACCATGGAGTAGAAATGAATATAGAAGAAAGATTAAGCAAGGTTTTTGCAACTGTTTTTGACAATGATTCCATTGAGATCACCCCGGAGCTCACCGCGGACGATGTCGATGAGTGGGATTCACTTTCATATATTAACCTGATGATCGCGATCGAACTGGAATTTGGGATCGAATTCGATCAAAGCGAGATCCAGAACTTCGCCAATGTTGGTGAACTGATGGCGAGCATTGAAGAAAAGCTCGCGCAAAAGAATTAACCCAGCCCCAGTAAATCGACATCCGGAAAACGCCGCTGGCGAATACGATGGTGGGTGTTAAAAAACCAACAACCTGCTTAGAATCGGCAGGTTTGCATTTTCTAATAATTTAAGATCTAAATCTTCGCATTTCCCCTTCGATTTCAGACTAAGAATTGTTACTTTTTTCCTAAATAGATGTTTCCCGGATTATACATTGCAATATATTATCTTATATGATAATATATTGCAATGGAATTTGATTCGTTACTTAAGCTAGTAAGCGATGACCCGGTCTTTGAATCCTCCCTACTCCTTGCCGGGAATATCAACCCACAAATTGTCAGACTCCAACTTAGTCGTTGGGTTAACAGCGGACGTATTTATCAATTACGTCGGGGTCTATACTCAATTGCCCCCCCATATCAAAAAATCAATCCTCACCCCTACCTTGTCGCAAATCACCTGCAAAAGGCGTCTTATGTCAGTCTCCAATCAGCATTAGCTTATTATGGACTAATTCCGGAAGTAATGAACATTACGACCTCTGTCTCGACGGGACGCCCGGAAAGACTGGAAACACCATTAGGAATCTATGATTTTCGACACCTTAAAACAGATTTGCTGTTTGGTTATCAAATGATCAATTTGGGTGACCAAAGCGCTTTGGTGGCTACTCCCGAGAAAGCGCTGCTTGATCTGATCTATTTGCAGTCTGGTGGTAGCTCAACTGACTATTTTAATGAATTGCGGTTACAAAACCTTGAACAATTTGATTTAGAACTACTGCAGAAACTATCTGAGAAATTTGGAACTCCAAAAACACTAAATGCAGTCAAAGAAATCTCCAGAATAATCGCTGAAGAAACCAGTAAATTTGAGGATCTATGAAAGAATACTTAGTCAACCTAGTAAAAAAATCAAACTCCCAGCTTGAAGGTAGAAATGTTGCCAAGGAATATCTTCAATCACGAATTTTGGGATCGTTGCAGCGCTCCGGTGCCATGATTCCGCTCGCTTTCCATGGTGGAACTGCGTTGCGATTCCTGTATTCCCATGGACGATATTCTGAAGACCTTGACTTTGCACTTGAGGGTAATCGACAGAACTACAATTTCCGGTCGTACCTTCAGGCAATTCGATCCGAGTTATCGCCAGAAGGATATTCAGTTGAATTAAAATTCAATGACCAAAAAACTGTCCATAGCGCATTCATTCGTTTTCCTGGTTTACTTTTTGAATTAGGTCTTTCATCTCATCAAAGTGAAGTGCTTGCAGTAAAAATTGAAGTCGATACCAACCCTCCCCTAGGTGCCGGTCTTTCAACCACTGTTGTGCGCAGATTTGTGGTCCTTCAACTTCATCATCATGACCAAGCTTCCTTATTATCCGGAAAATTGCATGCAATTTTACAAAGGCCATATACCAAAGGACGTGATATCTACGATTTGTTATGGTATTTAAGCAATCCCTCTTGGCCACAGCCTAACCTGGAATTACTCAATAACGCGCTAAACCAGACCAATTGGACTGGCGAAATTCTGACCGAAAGCAATTGGAAAACGCATGTGCTTTCACGTTTACGAAATCTGAATTGGGATAGTATTGTGAGTGACGTTCGTCCGTTTGTGGAACCAAGCTTTGATGTGAATTTACTAACTCTCGCCAACCTGGAACGCGTCCTTATAGTTTAAATTGTATGTGCATTCCTTTATATAATTGATAAAATACGAATCTCGATTATTGTAATCACAATTAGTATTCCTTTAATTCTCTTGAGATACCCTTTTCATTTATTATATTTACTTAACTCTTGCCGACAGCCGCTCCTTAAAGCCAAAGCATTTTCGTGTAAATCGTGCTTTTTATACTCGAACACCACCATATACACTGGCTCAAGCTAATTCAAACCCCCATATATACTACATAGAATCCTATTTCTTTTCTTTCGATATGCAGGTTGTTCTGTTTGTTTTACGAAGTGGATAATTCAGGCATCAAGGTGTGTCAGTCACGGAATGACCGATAGAGAGCAGCGCCTGCTTGCGTTTTTGAATGTTTGCCAGCCGCGCATCCACCCCGCCCCCATCTGCAGCACAAGCTGGGATCGGTTCATAAGTGAGGTTTGGCGAAAAATATGGATCATCCTTTTCCAGCCAAGGCAGCAGTTCCTCATAACCGAGCAGAATATCCTGCACCGGCGTCTCGTAACCGCGGGAACCGCCTTCAAAGTGGATTATCACGGCGAATGGGTCATAAAGATTGCGAAAACCTGCTTTGACTACGCGCAAGCAAAAATCGATATCGCCAAAAGCCAATCGAAAACGCTCATCATACCCCCCCACGAGATGGAAGAGATCACGGCGGATCGCCTGGCAGGCTCCGGTGAGCGCATAATAGTTGCGGTACCAATCTACTGATCCAGCCAGGCCGTGATAATGTTCGGGAGCGTTGAGGTAGAGGTGACCGATAAAACCGTTCATCCCCAGGATGATGCCGGCGTGCTGAATGGAACGGTCGCGGTGCAGCAGCTTGCCCCCCACCACGCCGATACCGGGATGCATGGTCCACTGCACCAGTTCACGCAGCCAGCCGGAATCAGTGACCTGCATGTCATTGTTGAGCAGCACCACCACGTCCGCGCTGGAGTGCCCTACGCCAATGTTGATCGCCTCAGAGTAATTGAACGGGCAATCATAATGCACCACCTGCACACGTTCGTTTGATTGCAGCTCCCGGTAATACGCGAGCACATCTGCATGGCTGCTCTGATTGTCCACCACGATGATCGAATATTTGTGGTAATCGGTGAGTGTGAAGATCGAATCGATCAAATTCCTGAGCCAATCGGCGTGATTTTGGTTGAGGATGATGAGCGAAACCGACGGATTTCCAAAATCCCAGTTGACCCGGTGTGACTCATCGCTGCCCGTTACGCTGATCGAGCTCATTCCAAGATCCCGGTAATGCGCGGCGATGATCTCCGCGCGCTTATCCTTGCCCCGGGGAGGCAGGGGCGACAACCTGACCAGAACAGCGGGAATATGCTGCATTGGCATCGATTGAGAGAGCAACTCAAGAAGCAGGGCATATTCCATATCCAGCAAGTCAGAAAATTCGGTACATCTGGTTCGCAAACCTGCGAGTGATGTAGTTCTCACGAAGCCGCGAGATAAATAATTGAAGGAAAGCATCAATTCAGGTGAGCTGGCAGCCGGCTTGAAGAACGGCACGTATGAAGCTGAACCTGCCAGTGCGTGTTCACAATCGGTGTAGTACAGAGCTGAAACGGGTGCAACGGCAAGAGCCCCATGGAAACGATCCAACAAGGCAGGATGAAAAACATCACCAGCCCGGCAAAACACCACAAAATCAGCCGCCAGTTCCGGCAAGGCGGTGAGCGTGAGAACATCCAACTCAAGGGGTTGGTGCAAGCGACCATCAACCGTAGATCGGGCTTGATACGCCGTCAGGTCAACGCCGGCGGTCGCAACCGGTTGAACCTGCCAGCCGTCACCACGAAGCGCGATGAGTGAATCAATGGTGGCACGCGCAGATTGTTCCTCACCCGGAGCGATGGAGAGCAAAAAGATCACGACCGGCAATGGTTCAGGTCTTTCTACGGAGAGAGTCTGTTGGGCGTTCTGCTCCTGGCACCAGGCTTTATAGGAGGCTTCAGCACGATTGATCTGACGCCTGACGAAAAATGGACTGGCGTTAAGGCGGTGATAGATTGTGCGCAGGAAAAGCTCCTGCGAGCTTTCAGGCGGAAGCAGCACCTGGCGCAGTTTGCGGACCAGTGAACTACGCATGGGGCAAAACTCTCCATCCAGCCCGATAGCAGGTTCGTCTCATTTTTTCTTCCCCATTAAAACCGATACCGAATTGAACACAGCCTCACGCACCTGGCGGATGGTGAACAAACTGACCAGGGAGAAGGCAACAAATACAAGCACACCTGAAAGGTGAGGATCGATCACGCTGGCAAGGAAGTGATGGATCACCAACGCGACGACTGTCATCAGGATCAACCAGCCAACGATCAGCAGCAGCGTTTTCACTGCAAAAATGCGGTTATAGTGCCGGTTGATGATGGCAATGAACAGGATGTTGATCAGTATTGAGACGGTGATCAGGGCAACCGGCGGGGTAAATATCTCCAGTTTTCCGATTAACGCCACGACCATGATCAGGTAAAGGACCAGAGAACCCACCAAGTAATACAGATAGGTTTTTTTGTGCTCAAAAACGATCATCATGTTACCCAACATGATAATCACCGACAGCATGCCGATACTGAGCGCGTACCAGGGTGTCACCCCGGTTGCAGGCAGGTAAGGCTTTCCAAAAAGGACGGAAATGATCACATCTGAGAATAACATGGTGAACAAAAATGCCAGGGCGGTTGTGTAATAGATCGAAATGAACAACTTGTTGACCACGGAACTGAGTTCATCCCATGCCTGGCGGGTGAAAAGACGGGCAATCATGGGGTAAGAAGCCTGTGATACCGAAATAAAGAGGAAATACAACAGGCTGCCGATGTTTGCACTGGCTTTGTAAAAACCGACAGAAGCCTCTGTCATGCCCAAACCCCGCAGTAGAAGTACATCAATATTGAAGAAGATATTCACCAGCAAATAAAAAACCAGCGCTCCCCAGGTAAGGTCGAGCAAATAACGGTTGGTTACCACCACGGTGGAATCGTTGTTGGTCCATTCCATCTTGGTAAAGAAAAGCGAGAGAACAAATGCCGCGAGCGTCCCGACCAGAACAGCCAGGACACCATTACCGGTGGTGTAGAGCAAAACCAGCGCGATCGCCAGTCTGAAAATTGAATACACTGAATTCGCAATGGCATGCTGCTTGTACTTGAATTGACCGTTCAGGAAGCCGCAATTGAGAAAGAATAGTCCCTTAATGGGTATGATCACGAGGATAAGGTAGAGCAGGTTGCGGTATTGTTCGATCTGCAGCCATTCAGCCACCTTGCCAAGCACAAGCAAACCGAGCAGGACCAGCCCCAGGCTGAAGCCCATTTGGATGAAAAAGGACTGCCGCCATAATTTTTTTGTGTTGACCTGCTGAGATGAAAGGATCTTGCTGACCGCCTGACGCAGTCCATTGGTAAGGAAGAGTTCGAACACAAACATGATGCTAAGGATGATTCCCACCACACCAAATCCGGCTGGTTCAAGTTCTCGCGCCAGGATCATGTTCAAAACGAAGCCGGCGACCGCAAGAACGACCTTGGAAAGCGTTTCCTGGAAGATTCCTTTGGTTAACATGGAAGCAGCCGCCTGGCGAGGGTTCTGATTGAGAAAATTGGATTTGAATTCACACTATACCTGGCGATCAGCGAGGGATGGAATCTATGAAATTATTGACGCGTTCTTTCAACACTGCCATGGAGTAATGTTTTTCATAGGTCAGCCTGCCGGCTTGCGCGATCGCAGGCAGTTTATCCTGGTTGTGGTAAGCCCAGGAGATGGCTTCTGCAACTGAACCGGCGTCTCCGGGTTTGGCGAGCAGGCAATTGACACGATCGGTAAACAAATCCCGTGTTTCATCGGTAAGGCCGATCACCGTCGGGGTTCCGCAGGCGAGAAACTGCAGCGCCTTGCCCGTGATCACGCGGCGGGCCTGGTTCGAACCGCCCAGCGGACCCCCAATGCAAAGACCTGCGCCGCGAATGTAGGATGGCAACTCGGTGAAATTGATCCACGGCGTATGACTGATATTGGTCAGCCTCAGTTTCTCACGGGTACCCAGGAAATGGTCCAGCTGCCTGCCTGTTCCGCCGGCGATCATGAAACGCAGCGGGAGATCCTTGAGCATTTCAGCCACCGGAAGGAGGAGGTCCATCCCCTGCAATGGGATAAAGGTACCGTATGTGAAGATCACGAATGGTTCGGGGAAGTCAAACTTGCGGGGAGCGGCGGTCGGCGAGAACATCGCTTCGTCCGCGCTGCCCGGGATGACGGTGAACTTTTCCAACGGGACGCGGTACAGATCGGCGTAATACGCTGCCTGTCCCCGGGAATCAGTCGTCAGGTAATCGGCGTCCGCCAGTATCCTGCACTCAATGCGATAGATGAGCTTCGCGAAAAGCGAGTTCTTTTTAAATGTCTTGCGCTCATTCACCCAGGCATCGTATGGAGAGATCAACTGGTCAAAAATGATGCGGGACTTCCGGCCAACCAGCCAGCGCAGCGGCCAGTAAATATCATGCCCGCGAAAATTGACCAGCCAAAGGCTGGTGTTATTCTTTTTCCGGATGGCCAGAATTTTTTTGATGGTCTGGATGTACCGTTTGAATTTGGGGCTGGAATTAACCGCATCTTCGATCACCAGGTCAGACCGTGCGCTCAGCGCTTCGCGCAGGGTTGTTGACCTGATGTATTTGGGAAAACGGTATGACAGAACAAAACCGAGATGTCTTTTTTCCAAAACTTATCCTTTAACCACGAATTTCTGTAGATAACCTGTTGTGACGATCCTCTTACGAGAGAGGTCAGAATGATTATTCTTCCTTGCGCAGCAGGTGGCAGCCATTGATCTCCGCCGTATCCTCAGTCACGCGGAATTCATCACGCTGCCTGACGACCACCTCTTCCATCATCTGCCGGTTGGTACTGATGGCGTCCCCGAGCAGACCCATGGTCACCAGCATCAATCCAAAGATACCCAGCGTCCCGCCGATGGAGACCGATTGGATGTAGCGCCCGACACCGGACTGGTTGGTGAAATAGAAATACAGGAACCTGCCAATGAGGATGGCGGATGTGAGAAGAAAAGGAACGCTCGCCAGCAAAAAGGTCTTGAGCGGCTGGTATAAGACATAGGAACGGATGATCGTTCCGCTCTGCCGCCAGATAAAATTCAGAATGCCCTTGTGCAGGCGCGAGGGCCGGGTGGTGGGGTTGGTCACGATGGGCAGATGCGCCAGTTTCATGCGTTCCTTGCCGGCCTGGATGAGCGTTTCCAGCGTGTAGGAATAGCGATTGAAAACCTGCAGGTGCAGGGCGGCATAACGGGAATAGGCACGGAAACCGCTAGGCGCGTCAGGCGCGTCCGTACCGGACACCACGCGCATAAACCAGCTGCCAAAAGATTCAAGGAAGCGTTTGATAGGCGAGAAGTTCAGGTTTTTATCCACCTGGCGATCGCCGATCACGATATCCGCCTTGCGCCGTAGGATCGGCGCGATCAGGTCAGGAATATAATGACCGGGATACTGGTTATCGGCATCCGTGTTAACCACAATGTCAGCCCCGAGCGCCAGCGAGGTCTGAATGCCGGTGACAAAGGCTTTGGCCAGGCCGCGGTTTGAAGGATGCTGGACAACAAAATCCGCCCCGCTTTGCAGTCCAACAAGGGCGGTGTTATCAGCCGAACCGTCATCGATCAGCAGGACTTTCAGCTCATCCACTCCCTCGATCTGACGGGGCAGGTCAGCGAGAGTGCGGGCGATCGTCTCCGACTCGTTATAACAGGGGATCTGAATGATCAGTCTGGTCATTGGCACTCCTTAGGCTTAATAAAACCAGTTCAACTGGTTGCGGGCGGCGAAGAAAAGTAAAAAGAGAACCGGCCCGCCAATGGTGAAAAGCAACAAAGTATAAGCGACAGCCAGCCGGCGCACAAGTTTGTGGGCAATGCGGGAAATAAAATCCACGCATAACACATAAATAGGCGCAAACGCCGGGAACAGGTAACGCCCCTGGATCGCAACATGACGGAAATCCGACATCAACTCTTCATTATAACTTTCGATGAAGATGGCAAACACATAAGATACCGCCAAAGCCAGTAAGGTGTAAAAGATGTAATCTCTTTTCTCCCAGTACTTGATGGCAATGATGAAAACGAATATGTACAGAAGCCGATAAAAAGTGATGGTCAATGTGGGGTAATAAGCCTGGTGCCCCATGATGCCGTAAATGGTGGTGAGCACACGTTTGAACCAGTACTCATCAAAGTAAGTGAGCGGATTGGTCTTTCTTTGCTGGATCACATCACGCAGGGTGAGTTTCTCTTCGGGGAAGCCCATCTCTTTGGCACGCCGCACAAAAACACTCAGGTCGCATTGCTCCTGGGAATAGATGTCGGTGCAATCAGGGATCGGTTCGGCATATTTGACAAGATTGACCCCATAAACGGAAACGTTCATGCCAATCATCACCACAGCCAACAACGCAGTGACAATGACCTGCCATTTGGGTTCCTGCTTCAAGTTGATCAGGCGACGATTCCTGATCATGTAAGCCAGCCAAAAAATGAACATCACCGCCGCCAACGGAAGGACGGTCTTCTTGGTCAGAACACCCAACCCGATCAGGAAAATCCACAACAGGCTGTGCGTTACAATCTTTTTTCCCTGCAACACTTTCACCAGGAAATAAGTACCCGCCGCAGCACACAGGTTGGCCAGGTTATCATAAGAGACACCACCGGAGAGGAAAACAAACATCAACGTGCTGGTAGTCAGGAATGCCACCAGCAGCGGCCACCAGCGCTTGCGGAGGATCTCCAATGCCAGCAGGTAGGTAAAGATCACCGTCCCGGTAGAATAGAGAACACTTACCAGGCGCAGGAAAAGCAGCTGACGCCACTCGCTCACACCGGGCATTACCAGGGTGAGGAAATTCAAAAGCCGGCCGTTGATCCAGTAATACATGAAAGGCTGGCGATTGAACTGGCTGTTGCCGAGGGCGAATGAGTAATCGGTCGGTTCAGGAGTGCCCCAGGTACCGGCAAACAAGGTTGACAGATAAAAGTGCCCCGGTTCATCAGGTACGATGGCCTTGTGCAGATGCAAGGCAAAATACGCCGAGCAGGCGATAAATATCGCCAGCATCACGATAAAGATGGCCGTTTCAAGCAACGGGTTGCTGGAGAGCCTGGTGAAAAAAACCTGCAATTGTCCGGTCTTATTCGATTTTCGCTTGAACAGCTTGAACACTGGGTATTCCCTCGGTGTGCAGGATTGTTGAATTACCGCCGGTCACCTTCAATAATAACCATAAAACACACAAAGTCATTTTTTCCGGTTGGAATCCCGGCGTTGGTAATTTCGATTATTATAATTCATTTGTCACCCCTGCCTTACACGCACGCCGCGGGGTTTCTTCACCTGATAGAAAAAACAAACCCGGAGCGTCGATGACACGCCGGGTTACTGGTTGAGATTATATTGCGGAAGTGCACCCGTCAGGTTAACCCAGGTGGAAATCCTCCCTTTTGCTGGAGAGATTGGGGTTGTAGTAAGGATCACCTTTGTGCATGAAGGTATCCCAGCGCTGCCTGAAATGGAAGACCTCGTTCTGATAGCGGGCAAGCTGCTCCGGGGAGCGCTCGTAACCACGGGTTTTTGATTCGTGATGGTACAACTCGGCAAAGGGTGTCCAGACGTTCACATAACCGGCGGCCAGAACCTTGAGGCACAGGTCCACATCACCGTAGGCCAGAATGTAATTTTCATCAAAGCCACCCACCTGCTCAAATACCTCCTTGCGCATCATCACGCAGGCGGCAGTGTTGGCCGCAGTATTGCGGATCTGCAGCAACTGACCACCGTGACCGGTGAGGTCCTTGTGAAAACCCTTGTGCCCGTGTCCGGCCACATCACCGATGCCGAGAATGACCCCTGCGTGCTGGATGGTGTCATTGGGAAAGTACAACTTGGCACCGACTGTGCCCACTTCCTGGCGCTGGGCGTGCATGAGCATCTCCTCGAGCCAGGCGGGAGTGATCACTTCGATATCATTATTCAGGAACAAGAGGACGCTGCCGCTGGCTTGCTGCGCTGCCCAGTTGTTGACCTGTGAATAGTTGAAGGGATGATCCCACTTCGCGACCCTCACCCGATTATCCGCTGCCTGGAGCTCCTCGTAAAGTTTGAAGGTGGCGTCCTGCATGCTGTTGTTTTCAACAATAAGAAGCTCATAGTTCTTGTAGGTTGATTTTCCGAGGATCGAGGTCACCAGCTTGCGCAGGTCATCGGCGTGATCATGGTTGAGGATGATAATGGTCACCAGGGGATGCCCGGTTAGATCGTACCTGACGCGGTACCAGGTAGGCATGAAGACCGTTTCCACACTGCCCGGAGTACCGCGCCGCTGCAGGTGTTCCTCGAGTGCTTTGATGCCGGAGGGACCGGCGTAGGGCTTTGCATTGGAATCAAAAGCCGTTGAGCCCTTGATGGAACGCCAATGGTAAAGCATCATCGGGATGTGCTCGATCTTACCGGCCTTCTCGGTGATGCGCAGGATAAAATCAAAATCCTGTGCTCCTTCATAACCGGCGCGGATCCAACCTACTGCATCCCCCAATGTTTTACGAACCACGAGGAAATGGCACATGTAATTCACACTGCGCAGCAGGTCAGGGCTGAAATCAGGCTTGAAGAACGGACCGGAGCGAACACCTTTGAGGTTAATGTTGTCCTCATCCGAATAAAAGACATCGATATGCGGATCAGAAACCAGGCGACGGGCAACCTCGAACAGGGAAAAGGGGGCGATCAGATCATCATGATCGAGGAACGCGACATAAGTGCCCGAGGCAAGACCGACCGCCGCGTTGGTGTTGCCGGCGATGCCCAGGTTCTTCTCTAGGTGGACTACCTTGAAGCGGTCGTCCTTTTTGGCGTATGAGTCGATCAGGTTTGTGATGGCGGAATTGGTTCCATCGCCGTTGGCGATGCAGCATTCCCAATTGGCATAGGTTTGGTCGACCACAGACGCGAGGGTATCGGCAAGGATATCCAGCGGGGGGTTGTAAACGGGTACCACCAGGCTGATGAGCGGTTTTTGCGGTAGCAGGTTGCCCTGCAGGCGCTGCAAAGCCAATTCCTTCTCACCGGGTTCGTGCTTGCTGGACCAGCGTTTGTATTGGGATAAATTGATGTAAGGGCTGAGCTTGGTCAACTGGAATTCCATTGCGCGGGTCAACGCCATCCCTACGCCTTCGGTGCGGAAGATCTCTAAAAACCGTTTTAGATGATCGACAAATCCTTTTTTCTTCTTTTTCATATACCTAATCCACAAATCATTTTTAAGGTTTGAACAAACGCTCAGCGACTATTCATTGTCGTTAAGCGCTCTTGGATGGCTTTGACAACATATTCCGGCGCATCATCCGTCAGGACCAGTCCGGCGGGGTATTGGCTTACCCTTTCAGCCGGTGCACCAAGGTCAAATACTGCGACCGGCAGCCCCATCTCGATCGCTTCCTGCGTCGTGTAAGAAAATGTCTCCGGAACAATGGACGCGATAAAAACCAGGTCGATCTCGTGCCGTTCCATCAGGTCAGGCAGATCGGATTTGCTGTAAGCGTAATGCCTGATCACTTTCGGCAATGCATCCATTTGCGCGTTGTAAGGTTCGATCACCGGACCGAAAATGTGAATTGCCGCGTTGATATCCTTCTCCTGCAGGTATCGCGCCAGTTCAACTACCTGCGCTGCGCCTTTGATCTCTGTCAGATAACCGATCACAGCAATATTGAGCCGGTCAGACGTCTTATTGATCATCACCTTGCGCATCCAGCCAACTTCATGCGGGGTGACTTCCACAGGAGTATTCAGTCCCGGATAAGCCCTGAGCAGCAACTCGCGCGAGCTATTGGAAAAGCAGGTAATGTGGTCACATACCTCAAGCATGGAGCGGAATCTCTCACGCCAAGCAGCCATTCTACCACTTTCCGCTCCATTACCAAAAGCGGTAAGGCCATCCTGCGCCAGTCGATTGCGGCTCAGGCAGGTATCACAATAGGTCAGATCCTCCGGAATCCCGCAGTATTTGCCTGTGTAGTCAAGCAGATGGAAAGAGGGGCAGATGCTGTAATAATCATGCGTGATGTAGGTGTACTGCAGATTCGGCCGCTCTTTCTTTAATTCCACCAGGTAATCCAGGAAACCCGCCAGATCGGGATAAGAAACAAGTTCGTTGATGACCACATCCCGGCAGTTTAGCTTTTCAACCACATTGCAGATATCTTCTTGATCCAAAAGCCGGTAGGCAACCGTTTTCAAGCCTTTTACCGCCAGAATAACCCGGTAGTTCTGCTGAGAGTTGTCCGGAGAGACGATCAGGTTGATGCCATCGCCAACAAGCTTCAAACGGGTATACTCGTTGGCTCCCCCGCCAACCCCGTGATCGAACACCAGCCGGGCGTGATTATCGTGCGCGAGGAACGTGATGAGCAGGACATTGCGTAAGTGAGCAAGCGGGTCAGCGTGGATGAATTGATCGATTATGACAGAATATTCTGGATATAAGAACCGGTTAAGTTTCGCATCCCACCGTTCAGGGCGGTATTGTAGATTAAGGGACTGTTCCTTATGTTGTTGAGCGACAAACAGGTTCGCGGCGAGTACATGCCGGAAACCCGCGCGCAAGGCACGCCTGCTCCAGTTGTACTGTGCAGCATGGAGCGAAGAAGATGCCTGTTGGAACCTGCCGATGCGTTTGTACGCATCGCGGTTAATGCCCACGCAGTATCCTAACGCCGCGGGGATTTCAACATGAGCTGTGTTGGACTTCACACGCCGGAAGTATCGATCCAGTTCTTCCACAGAAATATCGGCGTAAAGCGGGTTGGGATCCAACACATCCGGAAAACCACCAAATGTACCGGCATTGGTGAAAGGTGTAACACTGGCGATGGTGTCATCTACGAGGATCGGATGTATCAACCGCTCCAGCCAGTTGGGCGGCAGTGCGCAATTCACATCAAGGACGGCAAAATGATTTCGGGTGAAGTTCGCGAGACGGTCAATTGTTCGCAATAAACTGAATTTTTGGGGAATATTGACAAGTGTAATATTGAGATCTGAATGCGCGCTCTTAAAGTCCGTCAGGTATTGAGTTACCCCGGGCTGCCCGCTGTTTCCACCCGCGATCAACAGACGGTAGGCACCAGTTGTCGTGCGGATGATATTCTCCAACAGTTTCTGCAGAGCCGGCAAATCACCATTCACCGGTACGAGGATGTCAAATTCATCCTGTGTGCGCGGGAGCCTGCCAGCCTGTTCTTCATCAAGCAAAGAGAATAGCTCGACCAGATTCTTTTCGTGTTGTACTTCCACCTGCAAGCCCAGGTACTGCTGGAAAAGCTCCGGAACGGAGATACGGCGCCCCTCCTGGCGGCCAAATTTCAGGTAATGCACCAAGGGATTGAGTCCCACCTGCTCCACATCACGGTTGACCTTGAGATATAGTGTGGTATTGAACGCAGCGGAGGGATTCCGCCCTTCCTTCCAGCCGGTGTCAAGGTAATGCCGGACAGGATCAATGCCAGCTTGCGCCACATCGGGGTAGGCGGAAAGGTAGAACCCGGAATCAAATAACCCGCTCTTCTTTACCAGGTCGTAATCGCGGAGTTTATTGAGCAGAGCAAATCGCATCAAATCCTTCCCGGAGTTAACATTCTCCAGTTTTTTCCAAATTCATTGGATAGACAGAATTTGTTATGCGCTTCACCTGATGCAATCTGCCAACCAATGAACTTCAACGCGAAGTAAGAATGCCTGTAACTTTAAGAATATATCACAGATTATTTAATACGCTTTGGAGATATTTCCGTAAGAACCCGCACGCGCCCGGTAAGACCGAGCGTAGATTAAGGATGAAAAATGATAAAATAAATGCTCAGTAATCGCGAATGAACCGGTCAGATGGTCGGTGTAGGAACTTGATTTCCTGATGGATGCAAGCGTGAGGCGATCAGGCTATCGATCTGAACGATCTGAATTTCTATAACAGGGATGTCCATGTATAAAAACAAAAGTGTTGCCACTGTTGTACCCGCTTATAACGAAGAACTGCTGATCAGCCGGGTCATCGATACCATGCCGGATTATGTGGACTACATTGTTATCGTTAATGACAACAGCAAGGATAAAACCGCGGAAATTGTGCAAACCTACATCGAACAATCTGACGGGCGGGTGATCCTCATCGACCTGCCCAAGCGCCAGGGAGTTGGAGGGGCCATCGCTGAAGGATACAAATGGTGCCGCGATCACAAGATCGATGCGACCGCGGTCATGGCCGGCGACGCGCAGATGGACCCGGCTGACCTGCCAGCTCTGCTGGATCCAATCGTCAATGACGAAGTGGATTACACAAAAGGCAACCGTCTGGTCACCGGCGAAGCCTGGGAGATCATCCCGCGCTCTCGCTACCTGGGCAACGCCATGCTCTCGCTGTTGACCAAGATCGCCTCCGGTTACTGGCACATCACCGATTCTCAAAGCGGTTACACAGTCGCTAATTTAAAGGTGCTGGAAACGATCGACCTGGACAAGATCTACAAAAAGTACGGCATGCCCAACGACCTGCTGGTGAAACTGAACGTCTATAACTTCAGGGTGCGTGATGTGGAGATCAAGCCGATCTACGGCATTGGTGAAAAATCAGGTATCAAACCCTTCCTGGTGATCCCACGCTTCAGCTGGCTGCTTCTGCGCCTGTTCTTCTACCGCATGGTGCAAAAATACATCGTCCGCGATTTTCACCCGCTGATCTTTTTCTATTTCATCTCCGGTTTGTTGAACACGGCAGGACTTGTGCTGCTGGTGAGAATGATCGTGTACTGGATCCAGAACGGGCACATCCCGCCCATCAACGCTCTGGCAGCCTTCTTCAGCCTCACTCTGGGAATCCAGATGCTGTTGTTTGCCATGTGGTTTGATATGGATTCAAATAAACGGCTGCGGTAAACACCTCTTCCAATGAGAATCCTGATCGATATCAGCCATCCCGCGCATGTTCATTTCTTTAAGCATGCCTCGCGCATCTGGCAGGAGCACGGGCACGCGGTCAAATTCGTGGCGCGCAACAAGGAGATCACTTTTCAACTCCTCGAGGATTACCAGATCCCTTACCGGGGTTTGAGTACCATCCGCAAAGGGCTGGCCGGGCTGGGGGTTGAATTGATCGAGCACCAGTCGCGTTTGGCTGGCGTGGCGCGCGAGTTCAAACCGGATGTGATGTTAAACATCGGTGGAACCTTCATCGCGCATGTCGGTAAACTGATGGGCATCAGGACGGTTGTTTTCACGGATACGGAGCACGCTAAACTCTCTAACGGTATTACCTTCCCGTTTGCCACGTGGATCTGTACACCAACCGCCTACATGAACGACCTGGGGAGGAAACAGGTGCGCTACAACGGTTACCAGGAACTGGCTTATACCCATCCCAACCGCTTCATTCCGAACCCGCAAACCCTGGCGGAGTGCGGGCTCAGCGAGGGGGAACCGTTTTCAGTACTGCGATTTGTATCATGGGGCGCTTCGCACGATGTGGGTCAGTTGGGTCTTTCTGACGATGACAAATTGACCTTGGTGAAGAACCTGCGCGAGCACGGCAAAGTGCTCATTACTTCCGAGACCCCCCTACCGGCAGAGCTTGAACCGTTTAAGTTTCGCGTTAGCCCTACGCGCATTCACGACCTGCTGTATTACGCGAATTTGTATATCGGTGAGGGCGCCACGATGGCATCAGAAGCGGCGCAGTTTGGCACGCCCAGCATATACATTAACACACTGGTACTTGGGTACATAAACGAATTATCCAGGGAATACGGTCTGGTCGAGCATCACACCGTCGGGCAGGAAGCTGTTGCAGCGGCGCTGCGCCTGGCGTCCAATCCTGATCAGAAACAGGTGCACCAGAAGCGCCGGCAGCGCATGTTAGCCGAAAAGATCGACGTTACCGCCTGGATGGTGGAGTTCGTGGAAAAACTCCAGTAATTTCCAGCAGTAAATCGGTGGCTTTGGATTTGCTATCCCCGCTGCAAGCAGACGGGGCATTACGCAAATCCAAGAGCTTCAGCCACCTCTTAAAGCTTTGAACCGACGCTCCAAGAAGCGCGGTATTCTGCTTCGCAATAAATCTTAATGGTTAAAAGATACCTTGAGATTCATTAGTGTTGTTCGGCATATCTTGCAGAAAACTTTGATAATCTTCCTTGGTGTCGATCTCGAAGATCTTTCCCGTATCGATCAACTTGAAAGCGATCTTTTTACCTTTTTGGATCAATAAGTTGATCAAGTTGTGCCAGATCATCCCCGCGAACGCATCGCGTTCGATCAAATCCAATAGCAACCCTTCAGTCAGTCGCGTGTACCGCCGGTTGAGGAAAAGGCAACCGGTGGAAATATATTGAGACACCGGCAATCTTTTACCGACCTGAGCAATCCAATTGCCTGCGGTCAGCACACGCACTGAATCAGGTTGATCATCCGGTGGTAGAACCAGTAAACTGGAGCGCATCATCCCGGTCAGGTTGGAGAAAAGTCCATCCGGGTAATAAGTGTCGCCGTTCAGAATGACCACGTCTGAATTGACATCACGTATTCCACGGTAGAGTGAGGTGATCACTCCGCGTTCATAAATTTCGTTGTAGACAACATCGATCCGGGCGAGCGGGTTGAGCGCACAATATGCGTTGACTTCCTCCACAACCTGTTGATGTAGAAAACCGGCAACCACCCGAACGGGAGTTCCAGCAGGGTGACTCTGCCGGATCTTCTCGAGGATGTTTACCAGCAGGGATTGACCGTTGGCTGCCTTCAGTAGCACCTTCGGGCAGTTCAATGATTTTGAATCCGCCCTAACCCCCATCCCGGCAGCGAGAATGATAAAGGTTTTACTCATTTACTCCTCAGCAGTGTCAGGATGAAATTCCCCACACGCTCAGTTGAGCCACCATCGGTGTATCGGTGAAAAATCCGGCGGAGGAAATGCCTTTCCAATCGAAAATACGCGGGATCACTTAACGAACGCAGAATTTCTTCCTTAAGTTGCGCAAAGTTCCTGCATTTGGGTCCCGGCATCCAGGCATCATACGGATTCAACAACAAACCGCGTTCCTCGTTGAAACGAAGTTCATCGGCTGCAGTGAAGATCATCGGTCGATCCAGCAACAGATAATCTGCGTAAATGGATGAAAAATCTGTGATCAGCGCATCACTCAGGGAAAGCAGCTGGTAGAGATCCACTCCCATTTCACGCAGCTTATTGTCGGTCAGGATCAGCAGATTGGACGGAAACTCAGATTGATCAGTTACCGACCAACGCTTCTCGTCGTTCGGATGAAGCTTCCAGATCAAAAGACACTCATTCTGAACCAGGAAGTTATGGAACTCTTCTGCAGAAAAATCATCAAACCAGAAGTTCAACCTCAACGGTTTCGTATTATCAAATGATTCCCGGAACGTCGGAGCGTAAAGGATCACCTTCTTATAACTTTTATGGTAAAGATCCGGCATTGAACTGAACAGGTAATCATTGCGTGGTGCTCCCAAAGGGACATACTTGCCGAAATCCATGTGGTTGCGGGAGTTATGAAGGAGCGAGGAGAAATCGGAATAACTGACAAAATGATCCGTCAGGCGATTGATCCGTTTGATCCTACGGAGCGCACGCTGGTTATGCAAAGTACTTGGCTTTTTCGTTGGAAACGCATGCCAGAGCTCAACTGTTTTGTTTTTAGCAGTCTTGATGAATGGACCATGGGTAGTCACGATCACCTTGCTTTGAAGCAGCGCCAGGTACTGCCGGATTCTGCTGGACAGATTGCCGGTACCAATCAGGTGTCCTGAGGGAGAGGAATCCAACAGAATGATGTCGATCTCCGGGTGATTCGCCCGCATCCAGTCGATCAACGGGGTGATGTTGCTGCCGGAGAAGGAACGCCGTAGAAATGCCACACGGTTCTCCCGGACGGGGATGAGTACCGAGAATACTTGAAACACAGACTGAATGAACCGCACCATTTTTTCGTTCAAAGTGACCTCTGGCTAACTTTCGAAATCAGATGAATCCGTCAGGTTTAAAATTCATAGCCATGCATTTCAAACTCAGCCTTGAATAACTCAAAAACACGTTTACGCTGATCATTGTTGTATTGCGTACGATAACCCTGACCACTGCGCATACCTGCCTTGGCGTTCGGAAAATTCGAAAGATCCACCGGAATGTTCAACTGCTCCAGTATCTGTGGCAGATCGTCCTTCAATTTGTCGTATTGTATGATCCTGTCAACCAATAAATCTCGTGTATTGGGGTCTACATAGTTCCGGTAATTGTAAGGCCACATCCCCACCGCATGATCGCGAGAATCCATCCAGCGTTCGCAAGTATCCAGGTATTCATTTAATGATGAAGCACCGCCTGTTTTGTGGTTATACCACGACCAGGCTGATAGCGCCTTATCGTACGGATTTCTCTCCACACAAAACTTGAAATACTGCTGCCAGATCTCTTGGGATACACGGTTGCGCACCTGCCAGGCGGGAATATGATGATAATAACGGATACGCTTCAGATACTGTGAGAGCAACTCGCGCATTGGCCAGGTCGCGCTGATGTGTTTTTTCTCAACGAAGAAGCCCCACTTTTGGCTAAGATCCGCGGCAAGGTTGAATCTCCCAGTATAGTTGCGGGGAACATGGCCAACCTCCGGTTCAGAGAACGGGGTAAATACATCGCGCTCTCCACAAAGCGGAGAAAGAAATACCTCGATGCTCGTTCCTGCTGTTTTCGCTGTTTTTATAAAAATGAACCGGAATTTATGAGAAATGATCATATCGGCTGAAAGTATTATAACAAATGGCTTGCAACAAATGGCTTGCCGGATTCGGATCATTGAAAAGAAGTATAATTAGCCGACCCGACCGGCTACTATAAGATGAAATCAACCTTTTCTCCCAATCATTGCATAAGTCGGCTCGCTTCCAATCGATAAAAAGAAAATTATTTAAAAGTCCAATTATTCACAACAATCCCAAAAACCCCTGAGTAAACCCCGCCTACCCGTATGGACAACAACCCGAAAGCGCCGCCTGAAGATCTGACCAGCAGAAGCATCACCTCAGTAAAATGGAATGTGATCAGCAACATCGTTCACATTGTGATCAATCTGACACAGTCCATCATCCTGGCCAGGTTACTACCCATTGAAACCTTCGGCGTGGTTGCTGGCGCAGCATCGATCATCGGCATCACCAGCGGACTTTCTAATTTCGGGATGCGCGGGGCGTTCAATTACCGCTGCAAGGAAACCGAAGATCTCGAATCAGCAGCGAGTGTCCACTTCACACTTCAGCTGCTCATTGACCTGCTCTGGACAGGGCTGATGCTGGCCGGTGGTTTGATTTTCATACGCGATACCGGCGACGGATTTCGACTGGCGTTCGTGGTGATGACCCTGGCTGAAGCCGTACTCACCATGTGCAACACCCCCAACTTCATCCTGATCAGGCTTGTTCAGCACAAACGAATGGCGATGATCTCGATGATCAACGTCATCCTCACACTGCTTATCTCCGGAACCCTGGCGATCCTGAAACAACCCTTGTGGTCGTTGTTATCCAGCAACCTGGTGAGCATGCTGGTCAGCGTGGTTTTCCTTTACCTGTGGCGGCCGGTGTGGAAACCGAAATTCAAGTGGTCAACTTCGACCGTGAAGTACTTCCTGAATTTTGGCAGCAAGCAGGTCGTGTCCAGTTTCCTGATGGACGCGCTGGACAAGGTGGATGAACTTTGGACCAAGTTATTTCTCGGTTCAGTTCCCTTAGGTTTTTACTCAAAAGCGTACTCCTTCGCTCTCTATCCGGGAATGGTCCTGGCCAGCCCGGTGAACAAAGTAGCCATGGGTACTTACGCTGAGGTCGCCTATGACCGGAAGAAATTATCCTCCGCCTTCTTTCAAACCAACGCACTTCTAATTCGAACCGGTTTCTTCCTGGTGGGTCTGTTTTTCCTGGTCGCACCCGAGTTCATCCGCATCATCCTTGGAGAAAGGTGGATGCCGATGTTAATTGCTTTCAGGTTAATGCTGCCCTTCACGCTGTTTGATCCGATGAAAAGGACCATGGCGAACCTGTTCGTGGCCGTCGGGAAACCTGAGATCCTGGTCAGGATCCGGGCGATCCAGCTGGTTGTATTGATTGCCGGGTTGTTTGCTTTGGGTAAACTATTTAACATTGAAGGTGTAGCTCTTGCCGTGGATCTCATGATGATTGTTGGCGTCGGATTGATCCTGCACAAGTCAAAGACGTATATCGATTATTCTCTTAAGAAACTCTTCCTCAATCCATTCCTGTGCATGCTTACCGGATTGGTCATCGGATACGGCATCGACCATTTCATATCACCATCGCTGCCGGATATCCTTTCCGCATTGATCGAAATGAGTGTTTTCACACTCTTCTTTGTGGGACTGTATTATATAATTGACAAACAGGAATTACTGAAATACGTGCAAATGGTCAAGAAATACATACTTGGAATCCGGTCTGGGAAAAAAACCAAATCACTTAACCGGTATTAGATTTTATTCTTAAAGATGCCATGACAAAGCTATACTTCAGCACAGTGTTTCGTTATGCCCCCATCGACCAGGCAGGAGAATTAGTAAAAATTGACTGGGAAGAAAAGAGGGTTGAAAAAAAAGTACCTGTCCTACCCAAGGTATTAAAATTTGAAGACCCCAACCCACGCGGAAACTCCAGGGGAGGACGCGGCATTGCAGTGGTGGATGGCAAGGTCATCATGGCCGGTTACTGCGAGTTGCAGGTGTATGACCTGGACTTGAATCCACTCTTCAACATTTCCCACAACCTCTTTTCCGGTTTGCACGAAGTTTATTATGAATCGGATCATAGATTATGGGTTACCTCAACCTCATTAAACACCGCCTTATTGATCGATCTAGACACTGGCCAACTTCTCGACCAGTTCTGGCCCCAGGAGATCCCAGCGTTCCAGGAACGCTGGGGTGTCAAACCACGCGCCATCAATAAGGAGGAGGACAACCGGATCCGGTTCCTCTCCAAGAATATCGAGAGGGACCCCTATCACCTGCATTTGAACGCAATTGCCACATGGCGTGGTGAGCAGTACGGTCTGTTCAACCGCTTTGGTGCGGTTGTAAACCTGACAAGAGGATTTGTCGTGTTCGAAGATCCCAAAATCAAGGGGGCACACAACATGATCATCCTGGAGGATGGAAGCATTTTTGTAAATGACACCCGTAACCAGGCGGTTAACATTTATGATATGCATGGAGCGTTGAAAAAGCGCATTAACCTGTTGCCCATGCATAAAGCCAGAAGTAAGGTTCTATCACATAAATTATTCAATCCAGCCCGCAGGATTCTGAATCAATTTGGTCTGGCAAAACACGAAATCGTGATGCCTTTCTTTGTCAGGGGCATGGATATACACGATGATCTTGTGTTTGTTGGGATTTCACCTGCCAGTGTACTTTGTGTAAACTGGCAAACCGGTAAACTGGTAGATTCCTTTACCTATACAGAAGACATCCGTAAAGCAGTGCATGGCTTGAAAGTGATCATAGCTTGATAACTTGGGTCGTTCAAGGATACGGATTTGAATAAGAATACCAGGTGGATGACTCTGCTCAGGTACACCTATCAGCCTTTCCACGCGAGAGTCCTTTTTAACCGAATTTTGGGGGTCAGCCGGGCGATTGCCAATCTTGTTCCGATCAGAGCTGAAGAATCGCCGTTGAGCTGTGATCCTGTGTTCATCGTTAGTGCCGGCCGTTCCGGTTCCACACTGCTGCGCAGCATGCTTGCGGCAGGAGAACAGATCGCTATCCCCGCCGAAACACAAATGATCCATACGCTGCCGATCAAGTTCAACGCAACCCGCAGACTGGGTTGGGAAACCCAGGCACGCCTGATCATCGCAACCTTTGAGAGTCACCCGAATTTTCCACTGTGGGGAGTTGATCTTTCAGACGCGTACCAGAGAGTTTTGAAACTGGAACCCCAGGAACGGTCGCTGGCGCGGGTGATCGATGAGGTATTCCTGACCTATGCCAGGCAGGCATTTCCAACTGCAAAAATATGGGGAGATCAATCTCCCATCCACGCGCTCTACATGCCGGATATTTTGAGGATCTTCCCCAGGGTAAAATTCCTGCACCTGCTAAGAGACGGTCGAGACGTTGTTGCTTCAAAGGTGGTCAAGAACGGTGATGAATCACTGTATAGTGCTGTCCACCGCTGGAAGACCTGCGTCAAGCGTTCCAGGCAGATACAAAAAAAGGTTGGCCCACAGCAATTTCTTGAGGTGCGTTACGAAGATCTGGTCACAGCTCCAGAGCACACATTAAACCAGGTATGTGATTATATTGGCATCGATTATGACCAACGCATGCTGGATTACTGGAAACTTCCCTCAACTGTTGAACATAAATATAAACCTTATCATCAAAACCTGACGAAACCGGTCTTCTCTTCTTCGATCGGTAGCTGGAAGGAACGCCTTTCAAGCCAACAACTGGCCTTTATTATGGAGACCATTCAACAGGAATTAGAATTACTGGGTTATCTGGAAAAATTATCGTGATCACTTGTTGCCTGATCAATAAAACGGACACTGAAAAGGATAACAACCGAAAGCCGTGCTGAAGAAAAAAAACAAGTTTATGTCACATCTCAGGTACACCTACTTTCCCGCACCCATCCGGGCGGGATTTAATTACCTGAATGGACTGAAGAAATTCTTCGCCGAGCGGTATCCTTTAGCCGCCCAACCGGGACAGCTAAGTTGTGATCCGGTTTTCATCATCGGCGCAGGCCGCTCCGGCACAACACTGCTGCGCAGCATGCTGGTTGCCGGTGGTGAGATCGCGATCCCGACTGAAACGCAGATCGTGCACAAGATGGCAGTTTTGTTTGAGACAACGCGCAGTCTTGGTTGGAATGACCAGGCACGCCTGGTCATCTCAGCCTTTGAGAGCCACCGATATTTCCCTTTGTGGCGGATTGACATGGCAAGTGCATATCAAAAGGTCCTCGCCCTGCCCAAAAAGGAGCGATCGCTGGCGCGGATCATTGATGAGGTCTACATGACCTATGCTTCGCAGGCTTTTCCATCTGCCAGTGTCTGGGGAGATCAGTCACCCATGCACACGTTCTATCTCCCCTACATCGTGCGCATTTTCCCCCGAGCCAGGTTTGTTCACATGCTGCGCGATGGCAGAGATGTGACAGCTTCACTGGTCTCCCGCTTTGGAAATGGACATCTTTACGAATCCGTGTTGAGATGGACGACCAGCCTCAAACGAATCGAACAATTGCGCAATCGCATCTCAACCAGTCAGTTTATCGAAATCCGCTATGAAGACCTGGTGAATGAGCCTGAAAAGGTCCTTATGCGACTCTGCCTGTTTATCGGCATTGAATACTCAAACACAATGCTTGATTATTGGAAATTACCAACTACGATCGAACACAAATACGAGTCATTTCACAAGAACCTGGAGAAACCGGTCTTTGATTCTTCCATTGGTAAATGGAAAGAGGTTTTGGATTCCGAGCAGCAGAATTACGTAAACAAAAAACTGGATCGAAAACTACAGGAATACGGTTATTTGGAACGATGATGAACAATCCCCGTGTCGCCATCAGCCAGCCTTACTTTATACTGGGTGGACGTCTCTCGTTGGTTTTGGAGATCGTTAAGTCACTGAACAACCTGGGCATCGAACCGGATATTCTGGCACTGGGATATGCGTTTACCCCGGATCAGATCTACAAGAAGTATGGGCATGATCTACGCATGCATTTTCGGACAGTGGCAAAAGGGACTCCCTGGCGAAGATTACCTCAGGATTATCAAATCCTCATTTTCAATTACCTGCTCAGGAAATTTTCCAGCAGTTATGATCTAATCATTAATTCGAGCGATAGCCAGATCCACCTGCCAGAAGAACCAAGAATTATAAGTTATGTGCATTTCCCTCGTGAGTATCTTGTCAAACGAGGGGTAACGGAAAGCTATTTCCTCAACAGCGGGAAAATCATGGTTTTCCTGGCAAGGATATCCGATAGATTATTAAGATGGTTTTATTCCCGCTCCAGAGAGCTATTGAAACAGTCCGTAGTCTGCAATTCCATGTACTCCAGAAGTTGTTTTCTTGAAGCTTTCCCGGAATACCCGAAAGAAATACCGGTGATCTATCCCCCCATAAAACTGGCGGAGTACCAAGTTGAAACTGAGGAAGAAAGGCGCGGTGTCATCTCTCTGGGAAGGTTCTCGCGGTTAAAAAAGCAATTTGAACAGATTAAGGTCGCAGAAAGACTGCCTGATATTGATTTCCACCTTGTGGGTTTTGTGACGGAACGCGCATATTTTGAGCGCTGCAAGAGTTATATCGAAAGCCAGGGTCTAAAAAACGTACACCTCCACCCTAACCTTGACTACAATGAAATGATCAGATTACTTAACTCGTCTAAATATTTCCTGCACAATATGGTAAATGAACCATTTGGAATCACTGCCGTGGAAGCCATTGCTGCGGGTTGTATTCCGATCGTGCACAATTCAGGAGGACAAAAAGAGACCGTACCCGAAGGTGCCTTAAGGTACGATGAGTTGTCTGACATTCCCGCAATCCTGAATGGCCTTGAAGCAAAAAGCCCCCTGGAGATTCAAACGTTAATCAAGATGCTGCAATCCAACGCTCTCGAAAACTTCGATGAACCGATTTTCCTTGAGAATATGACCCGGTTTTTACAGGACATACTCGCTAACATATAACCAGATTTTAATGTAAGAGCAAGTAACTTATACTGGCGATGCCTGCCGACTGAAAAATTTAGCACATCCTCAACAAACGCATTAACGCTCAAAAATCGGGGGAGTTTGAGAAAACCGGAGACTGGTACCAACGGGTGAACCCGGAACTGGCTCTTTTTGTTACACAGATCGCTGATTCGCTGGGATATAAATTCCCCTGATCTAAGCAAAAAAGCCGAAAATTTTAATTTTCACTACCGAGCGCAGAGGTTTCACGCTGTCGACCAGTAGCGATCTTTTGCACCAATTGGAATAACAGGATCGTCAGCACCAGCAGACTCAACGGATACCCCCAGAATAGATAGCGGTCGATCTGGTTCGCAAGCAGGTGCAGCAAAGCGTTCAGGAAGGCCGAACCGGAAAGGATCAGCAGCAAGGCGTTCACGGAGGTTTTGCGTTTGAGCCAAAACACAAACTGGAAGATGACATAGAACGGCAGTAGCAGCAGGGTGACTGTGAACAGGAAATTACTCACCGGGAATCGCGGTCTGAACAGCTTATTGAGCCATTGTGGTGAGCGGTAGTAGTCCTGCAGGTAATAAACGTACGGATCGAACCTGGGCATCGGCTCCTGGTTCAAAGCACCGGTATGAACATACATCTTGTGCGCGATCATCTCGTTCTGAAAACCGCGGGTGAGGGAAAAATCTGTCATCGCCCGGGTTTCCTTGTCGAGCAGAACCGCGTTGGCGCTCTTCAGGTATCGTTTGATATTTAATTTCACAAAACCAGCAGGGTCACTGGTGAGTGAGGTTGTGCGGTCTTCGACACGTTTTTCCGTAAAACTGGAGAGGCGGCGATTCTGGTTAAGCGGATTCCCCTGTGAGCGGAGGAAACCGTTCCAGGCAGCATTACTGCCAAACACAAGTCCTGCGGCGACGATGCCGGTAATCAATACATAAATGACATTCTTCTTTGTAAAGGAACGGATCAAGAACAGCAGGCAGGCGATCAAGAACGGGAACAAAGCTGCGCCAATATAGGGCTGCTTGATATGCCAGGCAATCGGCACTAGCAGGATCAGAAGGACGGTCAGCCAGTAGAACCGGCGGGAGTGCGGTACGGCTTGCAGCAACTGATATGCCGCCAGGCTGGCCAGAACAGCTACCGTTGCAGCGGGATGCTCGGTCAGCAAGGTGTGGTAGTACCCCACCACGGTGGGATCCATGGCAACGAAAAGGAAAACGAACACCATGATGAGCAGACGAATAAACCTGCGCTCTGGATGAAATACTGACAGGATGAGCTGATAACTGACAACGAAGAGGAGGATGTGTGCCAGGATCATGGGAATCAGCAGCGCGGTCGTGTTGAAACCGTAAATTGATTGCGAGAGATAGATTCCAAGGGGGAATACCGCAAGGCGGATCGGGTCCCAATCCTGCCAGGTACCCTGGCGGATTACCTCAGCCAATGACAGGTAATGACCGGAATCCCAGGTGAGCGTGATCGTGTATTGCAAGTCGACGAGGATCAGCAGGACGATAAAAATGAGCAGTGCGTAACGATGGAATCCATCGCTGAGTTTCTGTTTGGCGGGGGCTGGGAGTAACTTTTGGCTGATGAACCAGACTGCGACTACCAGAAAATAGAACAGGAGCCTGAGAGTGAGCGCCGTGAACGAAGGACGTGGATTGATGGTGAACTTCTCACAATTCAGTACATCACCAACACGATAAGTGAGGTCAAGGCGAATTTGCGCGGTATCCACCACCTCAGGAAGTCGCACAAAAGTGACCGGCTGCAGGATGCGGAATTTAACGGAACGTTCTTCGGAAAAAACCTCGTTTGCGGAGCGGTAAAAGACCTGACTGAGAACCTCGGGGGAAGTGGTAGAACACACCAGGGAGACGCCGCCAACCCTGGCTTCCGGAGCAAGGATTATGTAAGGATCATTGCTTTCAGAGACTAATAATCCATCTTCGAGGCGGAAGTCTTTAAGTTCAACATCTGCGACACTGTATTCAGCCTCGACCAGGCCGGCTGACCGCCACAAACGGGTGTATGCGTTGTAACTGACGGTTTCGAGAACAGCAATGATCACCACCAATGCAAGGAAAAAGGCGGCGTTTTTCGTGAAAAAGTTCCTCACGTTATGGAAAAATTGATGCTTCATTTTCTCCGGTTCGTTGCTTGAGATCACCTGCTCAAAGTTTATTTTATCTCAATAATCGGCAGGCAATTCAGGCAACACGCATGAACAACTGTCACCCCGAACAATCGTTTACTTGCGGGACACATTCCCGATATACCAGTTGTAATAACAGTCTCTACTGGAGGTTGTGAACGGATCAGTGAATCTCTGCTGCAGATCCAGCCGGTTGCGGTAAAGCAGCCGCATTTCCTTCAAGATCTTCTTCCCGTTATCAAAATAATCGTAGGAGCAGGGGTGCCTGACGAGTTCAGCATGACCATTGGCATTTAGTTTGTAGTTGTACCAATCCCACAACTCTCTGACAACAGCGTTGTTACCGTTGGTGGTGAGATAATCGATCATACCCATACCCGCGCCTGAGTCGTAACCGGTAAAGTGGTAAAATCGTAACGGGTGCTGATCATTGATGAGCATTTGACCGGCGGAATTGAATGAAATTTGCCGGCAATCCAGGTTCCAGCTGGCCACATCGTAACCGGGATCGCGGATGATGAAGTAATCCGCGAAGAACGAAGGGATGAGATCCCCCCATTTCTGGTCTGTAAAAAGCCCGCGGTCGTAATCCGTGTAACAATAATCATAGAGGCGCTTCCACCACCACTCTATGAAGCGCGCGCCGTCCTTTCTTTTAACGTTCACACCCAGGAAACCAAAATTAAAAACACCATGCCGCAACGTCCCGGCGATTTCATTATTTTCAATAGAATGGGGATCATCTGTGTAATCGACGAGATGGGGGATGAGAAGAATTCCATTGTCCGCCAGTAATGTGTCGAGTTGATCAAGGGAATTAAAGACTGCAATGTCAGGGTCAATGTAGAGGATCTTTTCAACCCCCTGTTGTGCGAGCGAGTGCAGATAATACCCTTTGACCGCGGTGCAGAGTTCAACCACCGTGTGTTTGAAGACCCAGGTGGACAGGTCCGGAATATCCATCTCATTCAGCCAGACAACCCGATCAAACAGGTCTTTTTCGATGATGATGGAATCAGCTTCCCGCGTGAGAACATCCGACCGTTCACAGATCAACAGATGAAAAGTCCAATCCGGATGGAATTGTTTTAGCGTTTGGGCCAGGATGCGGGCTTTTGGCAGGTAATTTAGGGTAATACTGGTAAAAACGTCCATCTGTCTATTCCCTTTCACATCCAGATCAGGTCAGCTTGAGGTTTTCCATGTGCCCGAAATTCCTCAATCCTTCGGGCTAGTTCACCATTGATGATAAAAGCGTGTAGATCAGCTTCATCCTCAAGGATGGCACCATGGTGGGGATTCTTTGTCAGGTAATCCTGAATATTCCCGCTTGACCTGTTTGTGATAATAAAGCAGCCTGCAGCTAACGCTTCATGCAAGGTGACGGAAAAGGTCTCAGGCCAGATGGACCACAGAAAAACAGCATCAATGTTGGTTTCTCGCAGCGAATCAATCATCGCGAATGGCATTTGTGCAGAAAGAGGCGTTTGGATACGCGTGTAATTACCGGGTTCACCTTCAACTGAGGAAAAATGAAAATATTCGAGGTTTTCCACATCAAGGGCTGACACCAGGCGCAGCCAGGCATCCCAGCCCTTCGCCCGTATGGGAGAATCGATGTAACCGATCCGAAAATGGTTATGATGGTCCTGTATATTTTGCGAATCAAGCCAATTGAGACCGGCCAATGGACGCAATTCACTTGAAGAAGTCATGTAAGGAGCTTTGCTCAACCACAAATCCAGTGCATATCTGGATGGGGTGATCACCCGCAGAGCGTTGTGGGTAAAAAACTGTTTGAATCTCGCCTGTTGCCTGGCGCGCAGGTTGCTGTAGCGGCAAATCGTACAGGCGTTGCTGGATATTTCAGGAGCAACGCAAAACTCCACACCGTTACGAAGCAAATTGAAGGAAGGGCAAAAGGAAAAGTAATCGTGCACCCAAAAATTTCCGCGCCTCTCACTTAACTCCAGGATGCTGTCGATCGCTGAAAGATTCCAACCCATCGTGTGATGAATATTGACATCCACGATACTGGTTTGAATACTCCGCAAAGATTCCAGTAACACATTGATCCCGACTGTGCCGATGTTTTCCCCATTGAAATTTACCCCGAGCGGGAAGGAAATACCATCCTCCAATAATAATTCATTTCCGGTTTTGGGATAAACATGAAGATAATTCTGTTCCGCCTGGTTGGCCAGCCTTTGTTCGTGAGAGATGTAAACCTGAACGTCACCCACTGACTGATGATCATCTCCATTGCTGATCGTGATCACGGTCCTGTCGGAGATCAGCAAGGATTTCATCCGCGTCGTCAATTCCCCGGCAGTGACCAACTCCATTGCACCCGGAGAATGAGTGGGGATTGGTTCTTCATAGTCCACATGATCCAGTATTTTAGTTGATCGCCCTTCTGACATCCCGTACTTGATGTAGTGAATCAGAGGGTTTATGCCAGCCGCTTTTACATCCGGATTCAATTCCAGGTACTGATCAACATTAAAATTGTCTCCCGGATTTCTGCCTTCACGCCAACCTTGCGTCATGAAATGTAAAAACGGTGTGACCTTACTCATCTGTAAATCCGGATTGTTTTCCACATAATACTTCGTGTTAAAAAAACGGGATGGATTTCTACCTTCCGATAATCCGTGAAGGATAAAATGCCTCAGTGGATTCATACCGGAATCTTTTACATCCGGATAGGTTCGGAGATAATACTCAGCATCAAACGCCCCGCTTTTCTTGAGCATTACGTACGTCCTGATCCTGTCAACCATCCGCATAAGAACCTGCTTCACCCGGGTTTACTAAGAATTATTCATTCAGTTTCTGTCGATCAAGATCCAATTTGTGCAACAAATACGCCAGTTTACTCTCAAATTGTTCAAGTGAATATTTGCGCTGCACAAGCGCCAAGCCGTTATCAGAAATATGTTCCCATTTTTCCCCATTCTCATAGAGCTCTACGATCAATTCCGCAAACTCTGCAGGCTCATCGCTGATCAGTACGTCCGTCCCATGGGTCAACCCCATCCCTTCTGCGGCAATGGAAGTTGCCACACAGGGCACCCCGTACCCCAGACTGGTGAGAATCTTGCCCTTGATTCCTGCGCCGAAGCGCAGGGGAGCCACGCTGAGGCGGCAGCGGTCAAAGACCTCGGAAAGATCCGGAACATACCCGATTACCTTAACTCTCTCATCCGCCAATGCATCGATCTCAGGTGGCACACCGCTACCCACGATCCAGAATTCGCACCCGGGGAGTCTGGGAGAAACCAGTGGCCAGATCTTTTCAACAAAATAAAAAACGGCATCAATATTGGGCTGATGCGGATATGAACCAATAAATAGTATATTACTCCTTGTGTCGTGATCCTGCGCCCTTCCAGCTACTCTTCTCGGAACCGTGATCCAATGCGTGCTTATCGGATCATCCAGAGCTCCTAAAAATCTCTGCTCAAATTCACTCACAACGATCGTCGCGTCAGCTTTGCGCATGATACGGATCTCATCGTTCTCGATCAACCGGGTGTTACCCGGGTCCAGGATTCCAGAAACATCGCTTGCGCGCATTTCACGCAAGAAATGCAGGTCAACGGTATTGAACACGATCTTCGCCTGTGGTGCGTACTCTTTTACCAGATCAATGTACTTTCCACCGTGGGGGGCGCGAAAGAGCATGATCAGGTTCAGATATTTTCCGTTCCGCCAGAGGTAATCATCGATCGACGTAAGGAATGGAGCATAAAAGCAACATATCCCGCGCTTCTGGAGATCCTGGACATACTGATCGTAGATCTCAGAATCCCCAACAGAGATGAACTGGACTTCAAATCCCATTTTTCGCAACGAAAGCAAATAGTTGTATGTATCAATGGACCCTGAATCATGGTCAGGACGGGGCGTGCAGGCATCTATTACGAGTGCGCGTTGCCGACGGGTACGATTGCGATAATTCTCTACAGGTTGCGATGGTTTTCCGTGAGAGGAAAGAACATGACCCCATCTCGCGATGAATTTGTGCCGATTAAGTTCCTGATTCTGCTTTACGCCGCTGGATATATCGGTGCCTGATGTTGCACCCTCAATGTGAACCACGCGGGAAAAAGGTTGGCACACCACAGCATACCCGTGCTGTCGCACACGAAACGCCAGGTCTGTATCTTCATAGTAAGCCGGAGCGAATAATTCGTCGAACCCGCCCAGTTCAGTCCAGAGCGACCTTGGAATACATAAGCTTGCACCTGAACAATAATCCGTTTCGCGGAGGTAACTGAATTCCGGTGTATTTGGATCAGCACCACGACCGAAAGTGATTCCTGTTCCATCCTCCCATATCACCCCCCCCGCCTCTTGCAGCGTACCATCAGGAAAAACCAGTTTTGATCCTACTAAGCCAATATCCGGCGCATCGCGGAACGTTGCGATAATTGCATCAAGCCATCCTGGCATTACATAGGTGTCATTATTCAGAAAAACGATGAATTCGCCAATCGCCAGGCTGGCAGCCTTGTTACACGAACGCAGGAATCCGAGGTTTTCCTCATTCCGCACATACCTGATCCTTTTGCAACACGAAAAAACAGCACTGGTTTCATCGGTGGAACCGTCATCGATCAGGATAATCTCAAATTTGGTTCTCTCGCGGTTTCCGATAAAAGATTTGAGACAATTCAACGTCTCTTCGAAATGATCGAAAACCGGGATAATGATCGTCACCTGGGGCGGAATGGATGCGGCAGGATCGTACAGTTCTATTGCAGTTTCGAGTGCGTTGACATGTTGCTGCAGCAAACTGATGTCATTTGTTAGTAGCGCAGTATGAAAATCAGAATAGCGGGGGTAGCGCTGAGCGGTGCTATTTACTTTTTGTTTGTATTCGTAATTGGAACGCAAACGCAGCAGATATTTCTGATCAAACCGGTCAGGGCACGCTTTGCGCCCTTCCGATCTGCCGTACCTCAGATAGTGAATCAACGGATTCTGTTTTGTTTTCCTCACATCCGGATTGTTTTCAAGATAATACCGCGTGTTGAAGTTATCAGATGGATCCCGGCCTTCCAGCCAGCCGTGTTTCACAAAATGCAGCAACGGATCGATATCAAGTTTCCGGACATCCGGGTAATTTAATATATAGTAGGATGGATCAAATTGCTCACTGCGCTTTAACAAAAGGTAATCCTTCAAATCGTCAAACATCACTAGTGCCTGATCAATTTTCCGAATACCTTACGGAATGGACGCGTAAGCTTCCAGCTGCGGCTTTGAGCGTAAGTAAGGATCTCCTGCCTGGCCTGCTCCAGTTCCACGGACAGATGTTCATTGTGGACGGATAAGTCATGGATCCTCCTGCTCTGTTCCTCCAGCTGTGCAGCCTGACTCTGGAAAATCCCCCCTCCATCAGGTGCTGCGGGAATACTTGAAACCATTTTGTTTTGTTTTTCATTATCAAGCCGGATCACGCCGTCCTCCAGAACAAGCGGCGCGTTCGCAGCAAAGTTCTCTTCCAACCTGTTCAGTGCGCCCGCAACACGGCGGGCAATCCCGGGGTCAACCGGTTGTAAATCCAGTTGCAGGCGATCCGAAAAGACGACCTGGAGATCCTGTAGCGTAGTTAATGTATATCCACGGCTCAGCAGCTGCTGCTCCGATACCGCGGTGTTCGGGATATTTGGTCGTTCAAAACCGATCGTGAATCCCCGCAAGTCATCATCGCTTACTTTTCCATCAGCAATCTTCTCCAGCATCTCGTAGTATTGAAAACTGGTGCCGGCTTTGCGTTCCCGGTAACCGCGGCGGGCAATAACCGTCAGGATCACCTTGCTTTCAACCTGCGACAGCGAGCGGATGGGCACGTGCAGCAAGGTTCCAATCGGTGTGATCGGGATCTCCACCCCATGCGGGTCATAAAGGAGGTGATTTCCCTCTGATATTGTCAGCTGCTTGTTGTATGTGTTATAAAGGCGGCGTGATAGAACGCTCTTGAAGAACGAGGAATGGGCTGCCGGGAGATAGAGAGGTGTTCGTGCGGTAAACTCTTTTTGATGAAAATTGCCCAAAATACAGTTTTTCCAGGTCAAAGCACCCGCTGTCATCGGGTCCACCCAGGCAATTAACCGGTTTTCAAGATCCTGCCGGGAGGGAACCTCAATGAATTCATCTGCATCCAGGAAAAAAAGATAATCCAGATCATCTTCAAAGGCTTTGTGGAGTAGAAAATTTGAAACCTCAGTCTGCGCCTTGGTTTTGATATCAAGGAAATAGTAATGCCACAATGGTCTTTGAGAAACAGCCTGCTTCAGAACCCCGGTGGTGCCATCAACAGATTGATGATCAATGACATGAACAACATCAAACAATCCGTCGATGTGGTTTAAGAAAGGTTGCAGGATTTCGATCTCATTGCGTATCTGGGTGATCAAACCAAGTTTCACAAAAATCTCCTGTTTAACAACTGAGTCCGGTTAATTCTAACTTGAAGAAGGGTAATTTTAGCTAATGGGTAAAAATCATATCGCAATCCTGGCTTTCCCATTCCCGGTTGTAAAGCGCACCTGTACTCCCACAAGCCGAGATCACTGACTTGAAGCGCTATTTTGTGCTCCCAGAAAATCCATGCGAAAATCCTGACCAAGACGAATATCCCATTCACGGGGAGTAATCTCAATGAATCCGGCTTGCGGATAGAATGTCAACTCGCCAAAGTATATTTTTGGAGAGGCATACAGGTCCACCCTCACAAACGGAAAACCCCGGGACAACTCACCGGCAATTCGCACCATTTCATCAAATTGGCGGGGTTTGGTCGATTTATGAGGATTGTTCGGGTAACCAAACCGGATCGGTAACCAGTGCCAGTCCATATCGTAGAAATCCAGGTAATAAGCGGTTTCCCGCTCGGAAACCTCATATACGTATTTAACCTCACCGTTATAGCAAAAGAACTTGTAATCATTCGGGAGCTTGCCGGAAGGGTCCTGCAACAACGGTTCCACCAATATACGGGGTGTTATGTTGTTGTACGGCCATTCGCGAAAATGCAAATATAAGTTATCGGATAACCAGCCACGCATCTCATCCCGGCATTTTTGCCAGTCCAGTTGTGACTTATCCCTGCAGAAAATATTCCAGCCTGACCCGTGCGTGGCTTTGAGCACGAATTGATCCGGCAATTGCTCCAGTTGTATGTCATCAACCTCAGTAAATGCTCCCAGGCTCGGAACCAGGTATTCTGCCCCGATCTTCTGCTTGACATAATCCTTCGCGGAATACTTGTCGACATATTGCCATAACGGTTTTTCGCGATAATACATTTTGTACACATTCAATTTCTCGTTGAATGTTTGCGGGCGCTTGACGTCTAGGGGATAATTGAAACGTTCATGAAACCTGAGCTTCGTCCACTCAACGTCCGAAAGCTCACTTTCAGCTGGTTTGCTCGTAGGGATTTGGCCATCTTCACGGACCCACGAACGGGTAATTTTTCTGCCCTCTTGCTTACCGAAGCGAAGGTAATGGACCAGAGGATTTAGTCCCGCTTCACGAACATCCGGACTCATATCCAAATACTCACGTGAATTAAATAGCAATCCGGGATCCCTACCCTCTTTCCAGCCGCGCAGAAGGTAATCGGTAATGGGGTTGTTACCTGAACCTGCCACAAAGGGATATGCTTTCAAGTAAAAATCCCACTCAAAATAGCCTGACCGGTTGACTAACTGGTAATCCTTGATGAACCTGATTATCGCCCCTGGGTTTACCATCGCCATCACTTCAACATTATCCAATTAAACTAAGATTGTAATTGCTCATCCCATGAGCAGCCTGATACTGATCTTCCAATCCGGCAGCGGAATACCGAAAGTCTTTTCAAATTTGGAGCAATCTAGTGCAGAGTATACAGGGCGGTGCGCCGGATTGGGGAATTCTTGCGATTTGGCAGGCAGGATCTGCCTGACCACCTGTTCCTCTTTATTGGGATCACGCTCGATCACCTCACATGCCCACTCGTAACGGCTGGCTGCGCCAGCACCCGCCAGATGATAAAGCCCGCTGTGCTGCTGCAGGTACGCCAGCGAATCATTTCCGCCGCGAGCAATTACCTGAGCTGTGGCCTCCGCCAGCATGCGCGCCCAGGTGGGGCTGCCGGTCTGGTCATCCACGATGCGCATCACTTCCTGCTGGCGAGCCCACCCCAGCACCTTGTTGACAAACCCTCCAATGCGCAGGCTGTACACCCAGCTTGTTCTGAAGATTAATGATATTCCGTCCACCACCCCAAGCACCGCTTGCTCACCTTCCAACTTGCTTATCCCGTACTCATTGATCGGGTTGGCGGTATCGGTCTCGAAATAGGCTATGCCCTTGTCGCCGGCAAAAACGTAATCGGTGGAATAGTGGATAAGCGCACCTCCCAGCTTTTTCATCTCCTCCGCCATCACCCCCGGCGCCACGCCGTTCACCAGGCGCGCCAGATCAACCTCGTTTTCCGCTTTATCGACATTGGTATAAGCGGCAGGGTTGAGCAGGATATGCGGCTTCACAGTTTGAATCAAATCACGCAGAGCATTTATTTGCGAAATATCCACTTGCGGGTAATCCACTGCGATCACTTCCCCCAAGGTCATGCAAGTGCGCTGCAATTCCCAACCCAGTTGACCGTTCTTACCGATCAACAGTATCCTCATGGAACACTCTCGATGAACTGCCGCAGGTAGGTTCCGTAGCCGTTGGATTCGTATTTCTTCGCGGTCTCGAGGAAGCGCTCACGATCAATGAACCCGAGCCGATAGGCGATCTCTTCCGGGCAGGAGATCATGATCCCCTGGCGCTCTTCAACCGCCTGGATAAAGTTGGAGGCTTGTAACAAGGACTCGTGCGTTCCAGCATCCAACCAGGCAGTGCCCCGCCCCATTTGTTGAACAGCAAGTTCACCACGATCGAGGTAGATGCGGTTAAGGTCAGTGATCTCGATCTCTCCGCGGGGCGATGGTTTGAGTGATTTAGCGAGCTCGACCACTTTTTTGTCATAGAAATACAGACCGGGCACGGCAAACTTGGATTTGGGATGAGCCGGTTTCTCTTCCAGGCTGATGGCCATTCCAGTCTCATCAAACTCCACCACACCGTAACGTTCAGGATCCCGCACCGGGTAGGCAAAGACGATCGCGCCGGAAGTGAGTTCTGCAGACTGGCGCAATTTTTCAGGCAGTCCCTGGCCAAAGAAAATGTTGTCTCCCAGGATCAGGCAGCAAGGTTCGCCATTGATGAATTCTTCGCCGACAATAAACGCATCCGCCAGGCCGCGCGGGGTGGGCTGCTCAACATATTCAAAATGGACTCCCCACTGAGAGCCATCCCCCAGCAGGCGCTTGAAGGCAGGCAGATCTTCAGGAGAACTGATGATCAGGATATCGCGAATTTTTGCGAGCATTAGCATTGACAGAGGGTAATAGATCATCGGTTTATCAAAAACCGGTAGGAGCTGCTTGCTGATGGTTAATGTAAGCGGAAAAAGCCGGGTGCCCTTTCCTCCAGCCAGTATGATCCCTTTCATTTCTCTCCTCGTTTGGAATAGTTTTGACTCACCCAATCGTCATATTGTTTTTGCTTGCGGATAGCTTCGATCCAATTTGGATTGGACAGGTACCACTCCACTGTCTTGCGCAGACCATGCTGCAGGTCATACTTCGGCTGCCAGCCCAACTCTCGCTCAATCTTTGAGATATTCATGGCGTAGCGGCGGTCATGACCAGGCCGATCGGTGACATATTTCTTCAACTGCTGGTGCGGACGGTGGGGAGAATCCGGCTTGAACTCATCCAGCAATGCGCAGATCGCATCAACGATCTCGATGTTGGGGGGCTGGTTATTGCCGCCCACGTTGTAACTTTCACCGTCCTTGCCTTCCTGCAATACCTTCCAGATAGCTTCACAATGATCCTCCACGTAAAGCCAGTCGCGGATCTGCATACCGTCACCGTAGATCGGCAACGGCTTGCCTTCCAACGCGTTGAGGATCATAAGGGGGATCAGTTTCTCGGGGAACTGGTAGGGACCATAGTTATTGGAGCAATTGGTCAGCGTGACGGGCATTTTGTAGGTGTGGTTATATGCCCGCACCAGGTGATCACTGCTGGCCTTGGAAGCGGCATAAGGTGAATTGGGAGAATACGGTGTAGTCTCGCAAAACGCCGGGTCACCAGGTTCAAGCGAACCGAAAACCTCATCCGTGGAGATGTGATGGAAGCGTACCTGGCCCTCTCCGAGTTTCTTTTCTGTTTGCCAAACCGCTCGTGCGGCTTCAAGCATGGAGAAGGTGCCCAGGATATTGGTGTTAATGAAAGCACCTGGTCCGAGGATTGAGCGATCAACATGCGATTCAGCGGCAAAATGCACCACCGCGTCGATGCCGTATGCCCGGATCAGATCGGTTACAGTGCCCTGCTCACAAATATCAGCCTGCACGAACTGATACTTGGCGTCAGCCGGAAGATCATTCAGATTCTCCAGGCTGCCGGCGTAAGTGAGGAGATCAAGATTCAGGACAAAAACTTCAGGGTGATGGGTGAGAATGTAGCGGACAAAATTCGAGCCGATAAAGCCCGCTCCGCCCGTTACCATTATGCGTGAAAAACTCATTCAAAGACCTCCGCCTGTTTAAGATATGCGCCCTGTGCATCCTTGGGAGAGATGATCAGTTTTTCTCCACTCTGCGCAGGCCAGGTAATATTTATGTCAGGGTCGTTCCACACGATCGATCGTTCATCTGCCGGAGAGTAGTAATCAGTTGCTTTGTAGACCACTTCCGCCCAATCAGAGAGCGTGTAAAAACCGTGCCCGAAACCGGGCGGAACCCATAACAGGCGTTTGTTCTCGGCAGAAAGATTATAACCGACCCATTTGCCGAAGGTTGGGGAAGAACGGCGCAGGTCAACGGCAACATCAAAGACCTCTCCCAACACTGCCCTCACCACTTTGCCCTGGGTGTGATTGATCTGGTAATGCAAGCCGCGCAGCGTACCCTGGAGAGAACGTGAATGATTGTCCTGAACAAAATCGTAGTCGATCCCGCCTTCTGTAAACTTTTCGCGCTGGTATGTTTCCATGAAGAAACCGCGTGAATCTCCAAAGACTCGCGGCTCGATCAGGATCACTTCCGGGATGGCGGTTGGCGTGAAATTCATAACGACTCCGTTTTGGTCATTTATTGAGCATGGACACGTACTGCTGGCTGATCTCTTTACCTGAACCAGCAGAGATGATCTTTCCATGGTCTAACAGCACAGCCTTTGTACACAACTCTTCGATCAATGCGGGTGAGTGTGTCACCAACAGCACAGTCGATTTGCCTTGAATAAGGGAAACCATACGGTTGCTGCACTTCTTTTGAAAGGCAGCATCTCCGACAGAGAGCACTTCATCCAGGATCAGAATGTCCGGTTCCCAGGCAGTTGCCACTGAGAAACCCAATCGGGCAACCATCCCCGATGAATAGGTACGGATGGGGGCGTTGATAAAATCACCGATCTCACTGAAAGCCATGATGTCGTTGATCTTGGACTGGATCTCGTGCCGGCTGTGTCCCAGCAGTGTACCATTTAAGAAAATATTCTCCATGCCGGTAAGCTCCGGATGAAAACCTGCACCAAGCTCCAGAAGCGGGGAGACGATCCCCTTGATCCAGACCCGTCCGCTGGTGGGGTAAAGCACGCGCGAGACAACCTTTAGTAAGGTCGATTTTCCGGCACCATTGCGCCCGATAATACCAAAGATCTCACCCTGTTCGACAGAAAGGTTGATATCGCGCAAGGCGTAGAAATGCTGATGTTTTACCTTGCCGCGAATCTTTTTGATCAGGTATTCCTTGATCGTGCGGATGCGCTCCGTCGGGATGCGGTAAGCCACATTAACATCTTTCAGGAAGACAGCAGTGTTGTTGGTAATGTCGTGAGGATTCTGATCAGGCATAGTAACCAAATAATTTTGCTTTATTGGTAAAGACGCGCCAGCCGACCACCAGGGTGACTGCCGCGATCAAAAAAGCGAGCAACCATTCCAACCCACTGGGAACGACACCCTCGTAAAGTACCAGGCGGAACACCTTTAGAATGTGGTACATCGGGTTCAACTTGAGCACCCAACCATTCAGCACATCCATCAGGAGTTCTTCCGGATAGATGATCGGGGTCAGGTACATCCAGGCTGAAATGAAGACGGGAAAGAATTCCGCCACATCCGGAAAGAAAACCGCTGCGGTGGATAAAAGCAGGCTAAGCCCGAGAGTAAACATCGCCAGCACTAGAATTGCCACCGGCAAGAGCAGCGCGGAGGCATGCAGCGGCACCTTTGTCACCAGGTAGATGAGTAACATCGGTACAAGCGCAAAGACGATGTTGATAATTCCGCCTCCGGCGACTGAAATGATGAAGGCAGTGCGCGGCATATAAATTTTGTGATACAGACCACTCCCCCAGAGGGTGGTGTTCAACGAAAACTGGGTGGTTTGTGAAAAGAAATTCCAGGCGACCAGACCGGTGATGATATAAGCCGGGTACACCCCGCGCATATCAAACAAGCGGGAAAAAACGATAGTGAGAATGATCATGGTGCCCAGGGGGTTGAGCATCGTCCACAGTACACCCAGGACTGAGCGCTTGTAGCGCGCGACGATGTCCCGCCGGATAAGTTGCACGATCAGGTCCTTGTAGTGTACGATCGACCTGATCTCTTCCAGAGCAACTGATCGAACGCGGTCACTGTCGTAAATATTTGTCTCTTCGATGGCCATTTATGAACCGAATTCTGGAGTACACATATTCAAATGAATTCTCAGAATGAATCTGACTCTCGTAAATGTTTTATCGTCGTGCAAAACTATCCGAATTGCAGATCCAGTGGAGGCAATATCAGATAGCCCTCCCATTATAATATAGAAAATAATCATCTGAGATCGTGCAGAGATGCCTGCATCCGGTCAATAGTGATCAGTGGTTGAATCATTTTCCGGAACTTAGCCGTGCCAGATCAGCGTCTACCATCAAGGCAACCAGTTCAGCAAATTCGACCCTGGGCTGCCAATGCAGTTCAGCGCGGGCACGGCTCGCGTCCCCGATCAATGGTACCGCTTCGTCAGGGCGGTAGAATTTTTCGTCAAAGACCACATGCTCGCGGTAATCCAATCCAAGCCGGGCAAATGCCAGCTCACAAAATTCACGGATGGTGTGCCCCACACCAGTCGCCAGGACAAAATCCCTTGGCTCCGGCTGCTGTAACATTTGCCACATGGCTTTAACGTAGTCCGGAGCGTAACCCCAATCGCGTACCGCGTCCAGGTTGCCCAGCACCAGTTTATCAAGCAGACCGAGTTTGATCTGTGCCACGCCGTGAGCGATCTTGCGCGTGACGTATTCATAACCGCGCCGGGGAGATTCGTGATTAAATGCGATGCCGGTGCAGGCGTACATTCCGTAATTTTCACGATAATTGCTGGTTAGAAAGTAACCTGTGACCTTGGTAATACCGTAAGCAGAACGCGGATTGAACGGGGTATCTTCGTTTTGGGGTGAGGTCCTGGCCCTGCCAAACAGCTCCGAAGAACCGGCGAAATAAAAATGGCACTGTGGTGCGGCATTCTTTAACGCGGAAAGCACATTGTGTGTGCCGCCGATGTTGGTATTGAAGACCGAAAATTCCTCATCAAAGGAATAGGAAACAAACGAGGAAGCCGCCAGGTGATAGCACTCGTCCGGTGCAACCTTCTCGATGATGCTATGCAGCGACGGGTAGGATTCGATCGAGCCGACATGCAGCACGATTTCCCGCTCAACCCCGGATAAGCGTGCCATTGCCCGCTCAGGGTCTTCGATCTCACTGCGTAATACAATTCCGTGAACCTGGTAACCTTTGCTGAGAAGCAGCTCAGCCAGGTATGAGCCATCCTGCCCGGTGATGCCTGTGATAAGCGCCTTTTTCAATAGTCCTCGCTTTTAACTCGTGATGAAAAGGAAATCCTTCCTGTCTCCCTATTTTACCCATGTTTTGTAGAGGATTGATCACCTGGTTCAGAAACGTCCTATCGGTTTCGGTTCGTTGACAACCGGATCCTCTTCCAGCGTTCGTAGAATGAGGTAGCAGGCGATCATGAACCCGCCGTTGGCCAATTCCATCACCCGCACCGTGGAGGTGTTCAGGTGCCAGACCAGGTCGTGCGGGGTGATCAGGTAGACCAAGCCCATGCCAAGCACATAGAGGCTGGTCGCGATGATAGCCGGCAAACTCTCCCTGACGAAGGGACGCTTGAAGAGCAAATTACTGACCAATAATAGCACCAGCAGCATCAGTGAGGCGTTGATATATTTAAATAACTTTTCTGTGATCAATTCCAGCGATCCGTCAGAGAGCCGCAGCGCCAAGCGTTGGAAAGATGCCTGCGTGCCCAACCCAAGATCGTTGGAGAGCCCCCATTGCTTCTCGTAAAAACTCCAAATGACGAATGGGATCAGAACTACGACCCCAATAATCACGTAACGCCAATTAATGGCCAGCGTGGGCCTGGTCTTCAGCCTGATCGGCCATTTGGAAATGATGGCATACACTGCGAAGGCGAAGAAAAGCACCAACAAGGCAAGATTACCTTCGTTCTTAATATAAAGTAGGAAAAACGCGCAAGCGATACTTGATACCAGGTCGATCTTTCTTCCTTTCTGCATGTAGCGGTCAAACAACAGCAACGCAATGCAGAAGTAGAAAGCCAGCAACCCATCCATGTACCCGTTCCACAACCACGGGAAAAGGCTGAAAGGCAGGAGGAAAACCAGGAAAGCGTAACTGAAGGTCTTACGGGCAAATGTGACCAGCCAGACGGTTGGCGGAATGAAAACCAGGAAGAGGGACAACTTCGGCAGGTATTCATTCCAGAAACCCATGATGTACATGATCTGGGAAGCCAGCGAAGGGATCATTTTCGGGTAATCAAGCTGGGAGAATACCACGGTCGGATCCTGCCAACCGGCTTCCAGACCGATCGAACCGGCAAAATAGATCATCTTGGCGTGAAAAAACCAGATCGAGCGGGCATCCCAATCATAAAGCGCGTTTGAAAGGATCGGTCCAGCCAGCAGCAGTACAAAAAATGCCACCCCCACCCACTTGTTGAGGGAATCCGGATTTCTTAACTTCTGGATATGATTGCGCACAAGATACAGAATAAAAAGGAACAACCCGATCAGTGCCAGCACACCGCCTATGATCAGGCTGAGCTTTAACTTTTGGAAGATGAGCAGGATGCCGAAGTTAACGATGAACCCGCCCAACAGGATGAGCGGAAATTCTTCAATCAGCAGCGAATCCATTTTTCTGCGCAGGAAGTTGCCATGCAGGAGCGGACCCGCAATAAGCCAGCCCAGTCCAACCAGGTAAAGGAGAGCGGCTGCGGTTAATCCAACCAGCCTGAGCAGGTTAAGGGCAGTTGACAAGGGACACTTCCTCTGCCTGATCGATCACTTGGCAAGCGGGAAAATCACCGGTCTCATCAATCGCGGTGAAAACACTGGTCGCCTGCTCCGACATCCTCAGCGGCCAGGCAGACTCCACAATACGCTGGACGATGTGGTAATCCGCGCTCATCTGTGGTGAGAGGCGGTAGCTTGTGATCTTATGCTCTTCGATCAAAGCCAGCATTTGCTGGACCGGTTCCGGCAATACCTCGAGCCCGGTGTGTGGTGTCAAGAGATTATTGAGGGGTTGGCTGGGATGTTCCATGGCATCAGTGATGGTTTTGCGCACCTGCGCGAAAGCAGAGAGAGACACTGAACTCAGGAACATATAAGCGATTACCGAAACGAGTACCAGGGTAAAAGAAGGTTTCGGCATCAGTAAAGAAACCAGGTAAAAGGCGATGATCAGCAGCGCATAGACGCGGTGACCGTGGTTGTAATTTATGATTGCCCAGCCAACCAGCAGGATGAACACCACACCGAGCCAGATCCGGTAAGGGGTGAGGAAGTCCCTGATTTTGGATGACCTTTCCTGTTTCACAGACATTTTCCTGCTCATTTATAAAAATGGATGAAAAAAATATATGACCTACTACCGATCAGATACAGGCGGTATGTGCAGGTCAACTAAGGCATATTATACAACTTTATGATATGAGGTGACAGAGCCGGAGGCTGATCCTTACCCGGCTGTTGCGGTATAATCCAAGAGGCAATCATTCAGGATTGCATTATTTATGTCAATTAATGTACCTAAGGCAACCACATTGGACAACAATCGGACACGTATAGGAATTATCGGAAGCGGTTTTATAGCGAGCGGGCTCAGGATGGCGGTCGACAACCAGCCGGACATGCAGGTTTCACGCATGCTCACGCGGCGCAACCTGGCTGACCTGCCCGCGGGTGAACTTTTTACCAACTCGGTCGACGATCTGATCGATCATAGTGAACTGGTCGTCGAAGCGGCCGGTGACTCGATCTACGGCACTGATGTCGTCGCCCGCATCCTGGAAGCCGGTCTGCCTGTGGTCACCATGGACGCTGAATTACAGATCACCACTGGCACCTACCTTAGCACCCTCGGGTACCTGACAGAAGCTGAGGGCGACCAGCCTGGTGCGCTGGCCGCGCTGCACCGTGAAGCGCTGGCAATGGGGTTCAAACCCCTGGTGTACGGCAACCTGAAGGGTTTCTTAAATCTGAATCCGACACCGCATGATATGGATTATTGGGCGAAATTCCAGGGGATCAGCCTTGACCAGGTGACCGCGTTCACCGACGGTACCAAGTTGCAGGTGGAACAGGTTCTGGTGGCCAACGGGCTGGGAGCCACGATCGCCCAACAGGGACTGTTGGGATACACTTCCGCTGAAGTGGATGAAGGAGCCAACCGCCTGGCAGCTGCTGCCGATGCGATCGGCAAGCCGATCAGTGACTACCTGCTTTCAGACCGCAACGCACCGCGCAAATTACCGGCTGGCGTGTTCATCACAGCGCTGCATGATGAACGGCAGGCACCTGCGCTAAAGTATCTCAAAATGGGGCAAGGCCCGTATTACACCCTGCTGCGCAATTACCATCTTTGCCACCTTGAGATCCCTAAAACCATCCGCGAAGCGCTGGTCGGGTCAGCAGTGCTGCTTGATAACAGCGCCAAACCGACTACCAGCGTGGCGGCGATCAGCAAGACCGAACTGAGGGCAGGTACCCGGATCGACCACGCGCTGGGCAGCTTTGAAGTGCGCGGAGAAGCCATCCTGATCAAGTCGATGCCCGACCATCTTCCGATCGGTCTGATGCGCAACGCCGTCCTCAAGCACACGGTAGAGGCAGGCCAGATGCTCACACTCGATGATGTGGAGATTCCCGAAACGCTAGCCTACAAAGCCTGGCAGTACACACTCAAACAAGCCATATAAATGATAAATAAAACTCACGGATTCCTCGCTGATACCTGGTGGTACGCCATGACCGCCAGGTTGTCAGATGAGAACTTCCGGAAACTTGTTGACTTACGGGTCAGCCAGGGGTTTAACGCCGCCCAGTTCGTGGTGGGCATCCCCCCTGAAACAACTCCTGAAGATAGCAACGCCGCCAGCGTTTATGGCCCCGCCTGGATGCGCGATGGCGTATTCAACCGGGATTACTTACAGCACGCCAGGCAGCGTATGGTCGCAATCAACAAGGCAGGATTAACCGGCATCGTTTACGGCGCATGGGGTCCGCAGATCAACTGGCTGGGCATTGAGCACATGATCGAATGGTGGGTGGAAGTGCTCAGCATCAGCGCCGACCTGGATGTGATCTACTGCCTCACCGGTGAGAGCAACCTGCATGTGGGACCGACGGATTTTGCCGCGTCTGGCAAGGGTAACCGGTTGGTGCAGATGATCGAGAAAACTGCCGGAAAATCAAGTTTTGCCCGTAGAGTGACGCAACGGATATTTCGCCACCCTACGTTAACCCAAGCTCGTAAACTTGCCTGGAGCCGCGTGCTGGAGACCATTGCCCCGCTCACTGACAAACCAATCGTCATCCACCCGAATCCGCATGAAACTGGTTTCGACTGCGTGGTAAACCCGCATCTATTGGCCGCCAACACCGCCCAGACCGGGCACACCCTGGAGGCGCGACCGCGCCTGCACCAGCTTCCAATGGCGCACACCGCAAATAAAGACCCCGCCGATCGGGGTTACATCAACCTTGAACCCTGGTACGAGGGCATCCGGGATAGCTTTTATGCGGCTGACCAGTTATACGCCTACTGGGTCAGCATGCTGGCAGGCGCAATCAGTCACTGTTACGGCGCACACGGTATTTGGAACGTGGGGGATGGACAATTCCTGGGTCACTGGGGCGGTCAAACCTTCGCGCAAGCGCTTGTGTTGGATACCCCGCGCCTGCTCGGACTCTCGCACCAATTGCTAACCCCTTATCTTCAGCTCAAGGCTGAGGTGGAGCTGCAGGAAGAAGCAGGAAAGGTCTTGAGCCTGCGCAGAAGGACACAGAGTGCTTCCTTTACATACATTCCAGAGATCTCTAGCATGAATTCCATACCGCAGGGAAAGATCTGGCTACCGCTGGAGGGATGTTTCACAGACCAACTGCCAGCGCAAGGCCAGGTGGTGATCATCGGTGGGGAATCCTAATCGTCTTAATAATAGATTATGGTTACGGGGATGTGCTGGGGTCAAGCCACCAGTAGCGAAGCAGTTGTTCATCCCGGAAGAGGTAGACAGCCGTTAAGCGATCGTCTGGAGCGTACTCGAGCAGCACCGGATCACCGCTTTCCAGGCGGGTGTTCATCAGCATATCTGCTCCCGGCTCCGGCAGCAAATCAATGACGACCTCACTGGTTTTGTAACCACGATAGAGATCGAAAATCAGCTTACCTTCTCCGGTTGTGTAAACGGGATACAGGGCGATTCCAGTGAAGTACTTGCTGTCAGCTTGGCGCTCTGGTCCCAGTGAGTCAAACAACTTGTTAGCGCGATCAATGGGGGATCGGGTTACCCACAGCGGTACCAGTTGATTTGCCACCGGTACCAACATGGCCACAATCACCAGTCCGATCAAAACCGGGAGAATGGAGGCGTTTTGCGGCAAATGGCCTGTAGATTCTGCCCGGGGTGAAGCAACAGGTTGGGGATACAGCAGGCACAGAAAACCCTCAAACAGGAAAACGATGCCCAGTGCATAGTACAGAAACACCACCCAGATGATCGGAACGATGTATCGCCCGCCGGAAGTTAACGAGATGCTGATCGCCAGGTTGTACACCAGGAAGATACCCAACGGCAGCAGCCCGCGCCAGCCGTGATTTTTCCAACTGCGCGCAATGCCCAGGGAAACCAGGGTCAGGTTGATGATGATGAACCGGATCAAACCACCTGACAGGCTGCCGTCCCAAATCTTCATGTCATCCCAGTAATCACGTTGGGCCAGCACCCGCACCCCATCAGTGCTCAACACATCCGGCAGCGGAATCACGGACGCAGTGATGTTGTGCAGGAAATGGTTGGTCAGGAGCTTGAGATACTGCGCCACACCGTCAGCCCCTTTGACCGCAGAGAAACCATCCAACAGGACGGATGGATCGAAGAATCCTGACAGATCCACCTGAGCGGATGTAAAACTTATCACCCCGCCGGGATCATCCAATTTCGCCGGAACGCGGAAAGTAATCGGTTGTGCGTTTTCAGACAATGCAAGCGACGGCGGATCAACTTTCTCCACCTGTGGAGCTATGCGATTCTCAAGAATGTCGCGGATCTTGACAAGGAAATACGGCTGACCCTGCGCATCCCTGCCGCTGAGGACCCAGGGTGTGAAAATGATGCCAAACCCCAGCAGGAAAAGCAGTAAGCGCGAGAGCATCCGTTTTTTGCGTTTCCAGTAGTAAATGATGATCAGAAGCCCGATGGATGGGATGAACAGGAGCGGATTTAGACGGATGAGCGATAAAGCCCCCACTACGCCCCCGGCGAGCAGCATGATCCGTCTGTCATTTTGATCCTGCCATCTAAACAGGAGATGGGTGAGAAAAAGTAACCCCAGCAGGACAAAGGTCTCGGTAACCAGGATCTTGACGTTCACCGAAGAGATTATTCTGGAGAGGAGCACGGCGTTGCGCTGCTGGAGGATTATCAGCACAGCCAGCAGAACGCCGAACAGCGTGGAATGGAACCGCTTTCCAAGCAGGTATGCCAGCACCGGGATCAGCGCAAGAAAGGCGATCTGCACCCACTGCAGCAACCGGTAATCGTAACCGGTGATGAGATGGAAAAGCGCCAGAATGACCATGTACAACGGTTTATCGGTGTATTCCTTGAAATTGATTCCCTGGCCAAACAGGATGGACAGAGCACCCATATCATGCACCCTGGCGTCACGCTGCGGGTATGGTTGCAGGTTAGCGAGTGTCGGCTCAACCGCCAGGCTGTCTCCTTGTAGGGGGGTGAACCCCCACACCAGCACAGCGGTCAGAAAGATTGAAACCAAAATGATCACCGCAGCAGGTTTGCTGGCCAATAATGCACGAAAGCGCTCTGAAACGGCCTCGAATAGCAGGAGTAGCGCGAAAGAGATCACCAGCAACAACATCTGCATTCCGCTTACCGGCACGCCGGGCACGTTCCATAGCGGCGTATCCGCCACCAGGCCGAATTTTGTGCGGTAGGAGAATGCGAACAGGAGGAGGGCAATGATGAAAGTGACGATAAATATTCTTGACCAGACCACCTGCGCCGGTTGCTTTAAATCGGTGTATTTGCCTGACCGGACCAGGTAGAGGATCCATCCGTGCAGCGTGATCAACCCCAGGGCGAGACCGGCCGGACGCAGCCACTGATAATAACCGGCGAGACGCCCGAAAAAGGTTGGTGGGATGGTGGCCACCGCCCACGCGATGGTCAACCCGAAGAGGAACAAAACCAGGAGAAGGATTTTATTCGTCCGAAAAATCTGATTGAAGTTTTCCAGAATTCGCGGCCAATTTTTTAACGAGCGGAAAAACAGCACGAGAAAGAACAATGCTATTAATGCGATGATGACAATTTCAATAGTTCCGTATTTTACCAGCCCGAAGAGAAAAACGCCGGGATAGCGGTCAGCCGTCAACGCCAGGTAGACTACAGCAGCAGCCAGCTCAATGAAACCAAGCAGACTGAATAGCATAGCATCTACTTGCTTTATTGGAAATTCCGACCTGGAATTCATGCGCATATCATATCAGTGAATTGGGGAGATCAACGATCAGGAAAATTATAATCGAAAACGGTATTCGCCCCGCAGCGCAGCTTGCGTTGCCTGTATCTTTCATCACTCTCTACAGAAATGATGATCAGACGAAACTTAGGACTCGGCGCTACCGGCTGCACGACCAATCGGCTTGAGGATCAACCAGAACATTGCCTTCATGATCAAGCTGGATGATCGCGTTCGCTTCGGCGATGACACGCTGCGCCGACCAGAGTGCGTCACGGCGCAAGCGGCAGCCCACCAGGAACACCGCGCTGCCATCGCTGAATTGCTCACGCGGTTCCATGCGCGGTGAATAACCGATGAACACGTGATCGCGCGCCAGCAGCATCAGTTCAAAACTGAGGTTCCCCTGGCGATAAAAATCTCCGCGGTAATAACGGGGATGATAAGCCACTCCCTGCACCAGTACATGCTGCGGATCGGACAGGAAAACCTCCCAACTGGCCGCATCCACCACCCCCTGGGCAGAGAGGACCTCGAAAGCTTTTTGCTCTACCACTGCAGCGTTTTCCTGCGGAAGCCTGGCGGGTAACAGGTTCAGCGCAGGCAGCACCAGCCCGGCCACCAGACAGGCCCCCAACAAGGTGATAACGGTGCGTCTGCCGGCAGAAATGTCCGCAACGCGTAAGCGTTCCTGCTGTGGAAGGTCATTAGCGGGTTTTTCTGTGCCAGCCACCCGGCGGGTAAAGACCTGCAACAACAGCCCGGTGAAGGCGAAGAGACCGAGGCTGTAATAGATCAGGGTGATCCAATGCACCGGTTCCAGATAGCGGCCGCCCGAGGTTTGCGAGACGGCATTCCCCAGGTAATAACCTGCCTGAATGAGCACGCCTGTCCAGCCGGCCAAGCCGAAACGCTGGGTCGCCATCCGGATGCCCGCCAGCACCAGCGCCAGGCTGATCGCCAGGGAGAGCAGATTTTCCGCGCCCAGGTATTTCTTCCAGAGTGGTTCAGCACTGGTAAAGTCCCAGATGCCCTGGCTGACCTGGTCGGAGATGGGGTAAAACAGCAGGGTTGTGGGCAGTTTGGCCAGCCCGGTATAAAAGTTGTTCAGGAAGTGGAAAACGATCCCCTCTGGACCCGCCTTATCGATACTCCCCAGGTCATACGTGAGCAGTTCCGGCTGATCACTTTCTGCATCATTCGCTGTGTCCAATTCTGCCGGGTTGCTCGCAGCATCCGGTAACGCACCATCCCGCTGCGAGAAGCGGCTGGAGATCACTTCTTCGATCTTGGTGATGTAGTGATTGCGCCCGTTCCGGTCTGTAGCGGAAAGGAACCAGGGAGAAAAAACGAGCGTGAACGCCAGAACAAATAACAGCAGGGGACTGACCAGCTTTTTCCAGCTTTTACGAGCGGAGAGGAGGATCACGATCAGCAGCACTGGTGCGATGAAGACGGGATTGAAACGCAGCAGCACCGCCAGCCCTAGGAATCCACCGGAGAGAATCGCCCACTTGAGGTCAGACGGTGAGCGCAGCCATTTGAAAACCGCAAAACCCAACCCGACGAGCGCCAGGGCAGTGACCACCTCGGGGTTCTCCAGGCGTGCGTTGACGCTGCCCACAGCGCGGTAAAGCGACACACTGTAATAACCCTGTATCGCGGTCAGCAGCGCGAGCATAAGGCCAAATGCGCTGCCAAAGGTTTTACGCCCGACCAGGAATAGCAGCGCGGGGATCAATGCAACCAGTGCCACCTGGAATCCCAGGTAATTCTCGATGCCCGGACCGGCAACGGCCTGACCAAGTGCCAGGACAGCCATGTAGAGCGGCTTGTCGGTCAGCCAGTGGTTGTACACCCCCTGCCCCAGTGTGATGTAATGTGAACCGATGCTATAAACTGCGTCGTTCACATGCGGATAGCAGACATTATTGGGCGGGTAAGGTCCGGGGCGGTCATCCGTACAGGCAAGAGGGGCGGCTGACCAGGCGAGAAAGGTGAACACCCATATCCCCAGGAAGGCCAGAATCAACAACGCGCGGCGTTTACCCATCTTTCCGGTGCCGCCCAGTTCCAAGCGGTACAGGAGAAAGAAGATGATCCAGGCGAGCAGGACCTGCAGCGCGGAAAGGGGTGCTCCCGGTGGAAAGTACAACTGACTGCCGGGAAATGCGATGGGGGACACTGTGAGCACCTGGAAGACCAGCCCGATCAACACAAATGATGCAAGCCACAAAGGTTTAATCCTGCCAATGACCTCTTTGTCAGCCAGACCTGACGCGGAAGATTGAGCTGAACCGGTAAGCCATAGATACAGGACGAGTTGGATGAGGAGTAATTCAAGCCAGATCAGCACAGGCTGCAAGCGGGTAAAACTGGCAGCCAGTTCCTCCAGGCGGTAAGCCGGCGTCCACACGGTCAACCAGAAGAGCAGGAAGAAAGCTCCGCCCAGCCATGGCAGGATTTTTTGCAGGCGGCTGGATGCCGGGGAGCGGCTAATCAGGGTTTGCCTGATTCGCTGGTTGGTCAACATAACGGTCAAACCAGCCAGCAGCAACAGCACCATCACCAGCAGTGCGAAACGGCTTTTTGAGTAACCGAACAGGAAGGCGTTCTTGGGGTCGCCGGGGATGGCGAGCAGCACAACGGTGACAATGATCCCCTCAAGGATCGAGAGCAGCAGGAAGAACTTAAAAAGCTGTGCAGGTTGTCGCTTCATAAGTCCATCACTCACGAATCACCTGGGATCTCCCTTGGCCCACAAACGGCGCTTTGAATTATTCGGGTGAATGTGAATTCACACGCCATGACCGCTGAGCACAATGAATACGGTCTTGAAAAGAATGTAAATATCCATTAATAACGAGAAATTACTGATGTAATACTCATCGAGTTGCAGGCGTTCTTCGAAACTGAGGCTGTGGCGCCCCATCACCTGCCACCAACCGGTCAACCCTGGTGATACACGGTGGATGATCTCGGCTGAATCTCCCATCTGTTCCTTCTCCGCCGGCAGGTAGGCACGCGGACCCACCCAGCTCATCTCACCCTTGATCACGTTCAGGATCTGCGGGAATTCGTCGAAACTCGTTTTGCGCAGGAACCTGCCAAGGCGGGTGACACGCGGGTCATTCTGCAGCTTGTGGTAAGTCTGGTACTCCGCTCGGAGCTTCTCATCCGTCTCAAGCAGAGACTTCAACTTTTCCTCGGCTCCCACCACCATTGTGCGGAACTTGTAAATGTTGAAGACGCGGCCTCCCCTGCCCAAGCGTTGCTGGGTATAAATGACGGGGCCTGGAGAATCGATCCAGATCAGCAGCGAGAAGAGGATAAAGAGCGGAAACGTGATCACCAGCGAAACCAGGCTGAGCAGCAGATCAGAAATGCGCTTCAGCACGCGGGATACCGGATTGAGCAGGTTGTACTGGATATGCAGCGCAGGATGACCGTCGAGGTCCATCGTCTTCATCGCCAGCATGTTTAAGGGAGAATCCCCCAAGACGTAGATCAATTTTGGAAAGACCAGGCTGAGATTCTGCAGGTACTTGCGGAATCCAAGCCGGGTGGTAATGGTGCGGTTGGTGAAGATGGCTAGGCGGATATCCAGCTTACGGATATCCTCAAGCAATCCAGCAGAATAATTGAAAACCGGAACACCGTGAATTGTGGAAGCCGGTGCATTCTTTTCCAGGATGATCGCCGCGACAGGACGATAGGCAATACGCCGGGCAGACTGCAGGTGTTTGATCACCGCGGCCGTATCATCAACACCGCCGATCACTACAGCCGGCTGGCCCCACCAGGGTTGGAGAGATCCGCGGTTGTGCAGGATCAGGCGGAACGAGGTGATCAGTATAAGCGAGAGGATCCAGTTGAATAGGAAGATCATTCTGGAGAGGCGCGGGCCGTAACCAAGAATGAAAATGATCATGGCCACGATAACGTGCGAGAATGAAACGATGTACACGATCTCACGGAATTCCACCACGCCGGTGCGCCCGTGACCGGGATAAAAACCCGCGAAAACGAAAATGACCAGGATGAAAATAACGATGAGGAGAAACAACGGTGCTACCTGCTCAAAACTCAACACACCACCGATCACGTTGATCAACCACTTGCGCAGGAAGAACGAGATGAAAAACGAGATCAGGATCGCGACCAGGTCAGCCGCCAGTAATAATCCAGATACCAGGAACGGTTTGTACTCGTTCATGATCCCAAGATCCGGGTTGTGTTTGTTGTTGATCAAGCTCAATGTTGTTTTCCTGTCAACGTGATGATGGTATTTTACCCCAAAGAGCGCCGGGCTGAGCCGCTCAGGCGGTCGCGACGAATTCCTTTAAGTCGGTGATGAACCGCTCGACATTGAAACGGGTGACCCACTGCCGGATCTTTTGGGGATCAAAGGTAATTCGTTCAAAGCCTTCCAACGCAGCTACCAGCGAACTCACTTCCTGTTGATTGAAGAATACCCCGCTGGTGCCTTCCTGCACGGTCTCCAACGAACCGCCTTTACCGAAAGCAATCACCGGTACCCCCCACGCCTGGGCTTCCAGCGGAACGATGCCGTAGTCCTCATAACTCGGGAAGATCAATCCTCTCGCCTTACGATAAAGATCCTGCAGGGTTGCGTCACTTATTCTCCCGGTGAAGGTAATGGTCGGGCCGGACAATTGCTCCAGTTTCTGACGTTCAGGACCATCCCCCACCACGATCAGCTTACGGTTGAGGCGGTTGCAGGCATCAACTGCCAGGTCCACGCACTTATGCGAGATGAGGCGGGAAACAGAAAGGTAGTAATCCTCCCGATCGGTGTAGACAGACTCATTAGGCAACTCCACCGGCGGGTAAAGGATCGTCGCCTGCCGGTTGTAAACCCGTTGGATCTCATTCACCATGTTTTGGCAGGATGTGGCAAGAGCGGGGATTGCCTGCGTGCGCCTGACGTCCCACCGGCGCATCAGGGAGCTGATCCCCTTCACCAGCCCCTGCGTTGATTCAGGCGTGGGCAGGCTGCCCGCGCTATACGATTCCGGCTTCCAGAGCAGCCTGAACGGCGCGTATAGATAACAGGCATGCCGCACTGCGGCAGCCGGCCGGATGTATTTCGCCAGGTAGGTGGATGAGGAAAGCACCACATCATACTCGCGAAAATCCAGCCGTTGGATCAGATAAAGCCAAAGGGGAAAGAGCAGCTTGAACTGGCGTTCGGTACGGATCCCGCCGGCAAACGGCAAAGTGCGTACATCCATCGTACGGTATTCAGGGAAGGTGCCATCGGGCAGGTAAACGGCGGTATAGATCGGTGCTTCCGGGAAAGCTTTGGCCATCCATAAAACAAGCCGCTCTGCCCCACCAGAGACACACAAAGCATCATGAACGATCGCAATCCGCACCCGCGCCACCTCTACAACATAACAATTGAATGAGGTAAGTATATCGTAAACCGGTAGAAGTTCTATTGAATTGAACCTCCAAGGCTACGGATTCGGGTAGAAGTGATAAATAACTCATTACAATCCCCACTTTGAAGAAATCCCTTTTTTATAGTATTCTTGTTCGTGCCGAAATGAAGAATCCACAATCTGTCACTACCGACTCAAAACAAGCCATCCCGCTGCCGATGCCCTCCGCACCGTTGCTGCAGGTGCTGCGCCGGACCTATAGTTACCTGCGGCCTTACTGGAAACAGACCGCGGGGGCATATGCCGCGTTGTTGTTGATGGTCGCTGTCAACGCGGTGATCCCGCAATTTACACGTTGGATCATTGATAAGGGCATCGTGGGAAAACAGCCTGATGTGCTCACCTGGTCAGTACTGGCGCTGCTGGGACTGACTCTGGTCAAGGGTGTATTAAATTACTTCCAGGGATTGTTCACTGAGACCGCATCTCAGAACGTGGCGTTCGACTTGCGCAATGAGCTGCAGCGCAAATTGACCCGGCTTTCCTTTTCATTCCATGACCAATCCGAGACCGGTGAACTGCTCTCGCGCGCGGTGCAGGACGTTGAACGGGTGCGCTTCCTGACCGGGCGCGCCACGCTGCGCATCCTCGAGGGGGGTGTGATGCTGGTGGTGACGGCAGTGATCCTGCTGACCATGAACTTCAAACTTGCTTTGCTGATCCTGTTTACCATGCCTCTGCTGGTCTACCAGGCGATCCATTTTGGCAGCCGCTTCCGCCCGCTTTCCATGCAGGTGCAAAAGCAGCTGGCAGTGCTGACGACCACTGTTGAGCAAAACCTGCGCGGCAGCCGTGTGGTGAAGGCTTTTACGCAGGAAGACGCCGAGATTGCCCGCTTTGAGAAAGAGAACAACAAGTGGCTAAGCTTTGCCAACCGGTCAGCGCAGATGCAATCGCTGAATACCCCGCTGCTCTTCCTCATCGCCAACCTGGGCATGGTCGCCATCATCTTGTACGGCGGAGCCCAGGTGATCAACGGCAGCCTCACCATCGGCACCATCGTGGCATTTATCAGTTACGTCGGGCAACTGGTGGACCCGGTGCGCCGACTGGGGATGATCATCCCCGCGGTGGCCATCGCCGGTTCCGCATCCGAGCGTATCTTCGATGTGCTGGATACCATCTCCGATGTAAGTGACGCACCAGATGCCAAACCGCTGGGAAACATTGAAGGGCAGGTGCGCTTTGAAAATGTGTCGTTCAGCTACGGCCGCAACCGCATCCTGCAGGATATTTCCTTTGAAATACAACCCGGGCAGAAAGTCGCCTTGCTGGGTCTCACCGGCTCCGGCAAATCATCCATCATTAACCTGATCCCGCGTTTCTACGACCCAACCTCCGGCCGCATCCTGGTGGACGGAACGGATATCCGCACCGTCACCCTGCAATCTCTGCGCAGCCAGATCGGAATTGTGCTGCAGGAAACCACGCTTTTTGCTTCCACCATCCGTGAAAACATCGCCTTCGGAAACGAAAGCGCCACCGATGATGAGGTGATCCAGGCCGCCAAAGCTGCCCAGGCGCACGATTTCATCATGGAAACACCGACGGGATACAATACATCGGTGGGTGAACGCGGCGTCAACCTTTCGGGGGGACAGAAGCAGCGCATCGCCATCGCCCGGGCACTATTACTTGATCCCCGCATCCTCATCCTGGATGACGCGACCACTTCGGTGGACTCTGAAACGGAACACCTGATCCAGCTTGCCCTGGCAAAGTTGGTACAAGGCCGCACCACCTTCGTGATCGCCCACCGGCTCAGCACGGTGCGCAATGCTGACCTGATCCTGGTGCTGGAATCCGGCCGCATCGGCGCGCAGGGTACGCATGAGGAATTACTGGCGACCTCCCAGGTCTATCATTCCATCTACAACCAGCAGCTGAAAAAGCAGGAAGGCCAACCATGAGCTTCTCAGTTGGACCCTCTTTTGGACTTGGTCCGCGTTCATTGCTGGAGGATTTCGGCAGTGTCGACGGCAAAGGCGGCGATGTTTACAATCCGCGGGTCGTAAAACGGATGCTGGCTTACCTCAATCCGCACAAGTGGCGCATGTTCGAGGCTTTCCTACTCACCCTGGTGCAATCCGGCCTGACCCTGCTGACCCCCTACCTGATCAAGGTGGCGATCGACCAATACATCACACAGGGTGACATGCCGGGTCTGGTAAGAATTGCGATCCTGCTCGGCATCACTTTCGTGCTGCTATTCGCAGTCACCTCACTACAGAGTTACACCCTCGCGTGGATCGGTCAACGCGTGCTGTCCACCCTGCGCGGAGATCTTTTCCGGCATCTGCAGCGGCTACCCCTGGGCTACCAGGACCGGCACATCGTGGGGGTCACCGTTTCCCGCGTCATCAATGATGTTGCGGAGATCAACGAATTGCTCTCACAAGGAGTCATCACCCTGCTGGGAGACTTTATCGTGCTGGTGGGAATCATCGTCATCATGCTGGGCATGAGCCCAAAACTCGCCCTGCTCACCTTCATTGTGCTGCCCCTGATGGTATTGGCTACCTGGTTGTTCTCGCGCCAGGCACGCCGGGCATTCCGTGAAACCCGCTCCAGCGTGGCAGCAGTGGTGGGCGACCTGGCGGAGGATATCAACGGGATGCGTGCCATCCAGGCTTTCACACGCGAAAAGACCAGCCAGGACCGCTTTGAACAGGTGAACCGCGAGAACCGCAATGCCTATATTAACGCCATGAACCTGTCCTTCATCTTCCTGCCTACCATTGAGATGCTGGGGATGCTTGCGACGGTCATCGTATTATGGTTTGGCGGACATTTTGTGATGGGTGGAGAGGTTACGCTGGGCATCATGGTCGCCTTCCTCTCGTACGTCTCACGCTTCTTCCAGCCGATCCAGGAATTGAGCCGGATCTACACGACCTTCCAATCCGCCATGGCGGGAGGAGAGCAGGTGGTAAACCTGCTGGACACCCCGGTGGAGATCGACGACGCGCCCGGCGCGGTACCCCTGCCACCGGTCAAAGGTGAGATCAGGCTGACGAACGTATCGTTCAAGTACCGCGAGGAATTGCCGGAAGTACTGCACCAGGTCAACCTGCATATCCCGGCAGGCAAGACCGCTGCGCTGGTGGGACCGACCGGCGCGGGCAAGACCACCATCGCCAACCTGATCGCCAGGTTTTATGATGTGACCGAGGGTTCGATCAACATTGACGGCTATGATATCCGTGAGATCACCACAGCCTCCCTCCATCAACAGGTGCGGGTGATCGCGCAGGATCCCTTCCTGTTCTCACGCAGCATTGCAGAGAATATCAAGTATGGCAACCCAGGTGCCAAAGATGATGAAATGATCATGGCAGCGCAACAGGCGAACGCCCACGACTTCATCATGCGCCTGCCGGATGGTTACCAGACGCGTGTGCTGGAAGGTGGGGTGAATCTCTCACAAGGGCAGCGCCAATTGATCAGTATCGCCAGGGCATTGCTGACTGATCCGCGCATTTTAATACTAGATGAAGCCACCGCGAACATTGACTCGGTGACCGAGGCGCTGCTGCAGGAAGCCATTGCCCGATTACTGAAGGGTCGCACCGCCGTGGTAATTGCCCACCGCTTGAGCACCGTGCGCAGCGCTGACCAGGTGCACGTTATTGACGATGGACGCATTGTAGAGCAGGGAACGCACACCGAGTTACTGCAGCGCAAAGGTCTGTACGCGCAGTTGTATGAACGCCAGTTTATGGAAAAATAAAACCGGCGGCCAAAGCCAGGAAGCCTGACCATAACCGCCGGCAAATATCAATGGGGGAAGATTACCAGCTCTCTACCTGTGAGCGAATCTGGCTGATCTCCAATTGCGCAGCTTTCAAGTCTGCCTGGATCTTATCCGTGTGTTCAGTTTCCGCGCGGATAAAGCGGGTGTAGGGTGTGATCGCTTCTTCAATACGTTTGAGACTGCCATCGATCTCCTTCTCAAACTCGGCTTTGAGAGAATCTATCATGTCCACGCGCAAGGCAGTCATTTTTTCGTGCAATTCATTTTTGGCTGAGCGCCGTTTGGCCGGTATGATGAACAAACCCAGAGCGGCCACTGCCCCGGCAGCCAGGATACCGGTGACATCAGCGGCTGCTGTGGTAGCCAGAATGGTCACCAGGGTGCCCAGACCGATCGCGCCCACCTCGACAGCCGCTGAGGCAGTCACGGCGTTCATGGCCTTTTCAGCAATCGCGTTGGCTTCCTTGCGTTTATCATAACTTTTGACCACCTGCTCGGCTTCACCGCCAATGGCTTCCAGCAGCCGGTTACGGTCATACCTGAAATTGGTATTGATGCCTTCTCCGATGATATTGTCCTTGTGTTCACGCTGGCGGTCTGCCAGGTAACCGGTGACCGATTTCCATTGCTGCAGGTCAGACTCGACCAGCCAATCAATGAGTGCTTCAACCTTCGTTTCCACCTGCTGCGGAAGATCTGCGATGACCTGGCGGGTAAAATCTGACTGCATGCGTTCTTTTTTCAGCAGGTCAAGCACGTGACTCAAACGGAAACGATCCTCAAAGAATTCATCACCGCGTTGTTCCATGGTGTAAAAAATATTTTCCACATCCGCCATGCGAAAAGCGAAATCTTTTTGCATATCTGTCTTATAAACAGCCTGCTGGCGTTCAACGTTCTGCAACAGAACGATGTCCTCGGCCAGTATCTGGCTTTGAGTTTCAGCGCGTTCGCGGTATTCAGCGGTAAGGTGGGCAGCCACCCCGAGAGGGTTGAGGAACTTGAGCCGCACCTGTTCAGTCTGGTCCAGGTTGTCACGGATGTAGTTTTCCAACACCGCGAATCCGCTGGGTTGCCACAATTGCGGCTCTCCGCTTTTCGCACGCAACGCCAGGCGTGCGCTAACAGGGAAGACCTCAGGAGTGCTGCCCAACAGTGAATGCGCATTCTCTTTTACAAACTCCAGCACCTGGTTCAATTCATCCTCGCTCTGCAGCAGGTCGATCTTATTGAGGATGATGAGAACTTTCTTGCCCCAGTCACGGATGTGCGACATAAAAGCGCGTTCGCTTTCAGTGAAGGGGCGGTCAGCAGAAGTGACGAACAGCACCAGGTCGGCCCGGGGGATAAAGTTGGTCGTTAATACCTCATGCTGGCGGATGACCGCGTTGGTACCGGGAGTGTCTACGATACTCAGTTCAGACAACAGATCAACCGGGAAAAGCATGAGCGTGTGCCCCTCCTCCACCAGGCTTGAACCAGCGGTCTCACCGTAACGCAGGATGGTGACCTGAGATGTGGTAGGGGTTACCCCTTCCTTCAACATTTTTTCCCCGAGCAAAGCGTTGATGAAGGCGCTCTTTCCGGCATTAAACTCGCCGACGATTACCAGCAGGAAGAGATCATCAAGCTGGCGGATGGACTGTCCCAGCGAATCCATGTGATCCCTGGAGGCGTTGTATTCCACCAGTTTCAAGCGCAGGTCATTGAGGAAATTCCGTTCACGCTGCAGCACATTTTCCTGGTCTGGAGTTAATATTTTCATTTTTATTCCCTCATTGTTCCACCGGATCAGATACTTACCGCTACCATCGGTTCTTTCCGGTTGTAATCTTTATTATAGCCTGTTTGATCTTGTGTTTTTTGGGGATGAATATAATTATTCTATAAAACACTATATAGAGAGGAGCGCCATGTCAACGATCAACCGAGAAAAACTGGATAAAGTGCTTGAACAGGAGATCCAACTGTTCGCAAGGGAACACCCCAAGTGTTATGCCCTCTACCAGCGTGCCAAAGGCTGCCTGCTCGACGGCGTACCGATGAACTGGATGGTACGCTGGGCGGGCGGATACCCGTTGTTTGTCGATCATGCCAAGGGAGCTCATTTCACCTGCGCGGATGGCAAGGAGTTTCTCGATTTCTGCCTGGGTGATACCGGCGCGATGGTCGGTCACTCACCAGACATAACGATATCCGAGATCAAAAAACAGCTGGACAACGGCATCACGTTTATGCTGCCCACCGAAGACGCCATCTGGGTTGGCGAGGAGTTGCAGAAGCGCTTCAAACTGAAATACTGGCAGACGACCCTCACCGCCACCGATGCCAACCGTTTTGTGCTGCGGCTCTGCCGGCATATCACCAAGCGGCCTTATGTACTGGTCTATGACTACTGCTACCATGGATCAGTAGATGAGACATTCATTACCATCAATGACGGCATCCCCGGTCCGCGCCCGGGGGCGATCGGCCCGCAGGTGAACCCGGTGGTAACCACCCGGGTGATCCCGTGGAACAATATTCCCGCGTTGGAGCAGGCACTGGCGGCTGGTGACATCGCCTGTGTACTGGCGGAGCCGGTGATGACCAATATCGGGATCATCCATCCAGACCCGGGGTACCACGATGCGCTGCGTGAACTCACCCGCAAGTACGGCACACTACTGATCATCGATGAGACCCACACGATGTGTGCCGGACCCGGCGGATATACAGGTGAAGCCGGTTTGGAACCCGACATCCTGACCGTCGGTAAGACCATCGGCAGCGGCGTACCAGCGGCGGTTTATGGTCTATCAGAAGAGGTTGGGGATAGAGTGTCAAAGAGCATCAAGGTGGATGAATCTGATGTAGGCGGTATCGGCGGCACGCTTGCCGGTAACGCACTTTCACTGGCAGCGATGCGCACCACCCTGCAATCAACCTTAAACAAGGAAACTTTTGCCCACACCATCCCCCTGGCAATGCGATTTACAGACGGTGTGAAACAGGTTATTGATGAGTTTCAACTGCCCTGGGTCATCAACCGTCTGGGCTGCCGCGCGGAATACTGGTTCTGCCATGAACTGCCGCGCAATGGCGGTGACGCTGAAGCGGCCGTGGATTCCGAACTGGACCGCTACATGCACCTGGTGGCGATGAACCGCGGCATTCTGATGACACCGTTCCACAACATGGCGCTCATCGCCCCGGATGTGACCGAAGCGGATATTGATTACCATACGCGGGTCTTCCACGAAGCTGTGGAGCAAATACTGGATTGATGCAACAAAATAAGAAAAACATCCCCCGGCAGTCATGCCGGGGGATGTTTCGTTTGTAACCAGGGAATTATTCTTTCATTCCAGCCCAAATCGGCTTGAGGGCGAAGTAGAGCAGCACCAGCGGGAAAAGATGGATAAGGGCGCCAACTTTGAATGGCGATCCTTTGATGGACATGAACAGGAAGATGGGCACAAGCAGCAAAATAAAGTAAATAAACACCCAAAGTTTTTGTCTTTTACGCCACATCATGAAAGCGGCTCCTGCCGCCAGAATGCTGAAGACCGCGTCGACCCACCAGACCCACAATCCGTCGGGCTGCGTGGCACTTCTAATTGCCGTGTAAGCCATATACAGGTTCCCCACCCCGGCCAGCAAAATGAGGTAGGAGAGGCTCTTCCAGGCTTTGTTGAATTGCTCTTCGGTCATCGCAGGTTTTTCAGTCATAACCCTGGTTGCGGGTTTATAACCGGATTTTTCCTTCAGTTTCGCTTCCTGGTCCTTGCGCACCTTCCTGACGGCTTTGCGCCAGAGAAAAACGACAAGCAGAATGACCCCGAAAATGAGCGCGTAATACTTGAGTTCTTCAGGATTAAAATTCGACATTTGGTTCAATCAACCTCCCGGTTTGGGGATGATTACAAGTAAACATGGGGTGGCGTCCAAAGACTACAACCCTGGACGCCACTCATTATACTCACTTACATTTCAAGTAGGCAGCCTGGAAAATAATTCAAAGTACAACCAGGCCTTAAGAAGATCAGGTGATCTCCTTTTCTTCCTTGGTAATCTTGCGGAAGGCATCCTTGATGGGCAGAATACCCAGGTGCAGCTTGGGATTCATGTCAATCGGCTCGCCGTAGTAATCCACCAACTTCTTGGCAGGATCTTTCTTCTGTGTGGACAGTGACACTACGATCATCAGAATAATGGCTGAGAGGAAGGCCACAAAGGATGCCACGTAAACCGCATCCCAGAAGGCACACCACCAGCCATCATTGCTGAAAACCGACACCGCAGCATCTGGAACGTACTCGCATACAACCGCGGTAGATTGCCCGCCCAGACCTGTGTTGAAGAAGAAGATCGTTGCCAGAATCCAGACCGTGAATCCACCGATGAACGCGGCGTTGGCTCCTGATGCGTTGGCTTTCTTCCAATACATGCCGAATGCAAATGGCGTGAAGAGGCCCACCAGGAGCAGCGTCCAGGCAACAACGGATAGCTCGTAGATCGTTTGCGCCCAAAGCGCTATGGCCAGCCCGACCGCAGCGTTGACGAGCACCATGATACGGGTCGCCCATAACGCTTTCTTGCCCTCCAGTTTCTTACCGGTGATCAAGGGGATGAGATTCTCGGTCACAGCCGAAGCACCCGCCAGCAGCGAGCTGTCGGAAGTACTCATCAGCGCTGAAACCAGCGCGGCGATGAAGATGGCAGTCAGGAGCGCCGGCATGTGTTCCATGGCAGCGTGTACCAGCAGGTAGCTGGTATCCTCCATGCCCGGGTTCAACTTGTAGGTCATGATACCGATCAACGGGCTCATAATGCCGAAGAAGAGGTAGAGCACACCTGCGAAGTAGGAACCATAGACCGATGTGGCCTGGTTACGGGCAGCCATCGAACGCTGCATCAGGTCCTGGGTGGCTACCGAGCCGAGACCGATCGCCATCCAGGCTGCCAGCCAGTACATCCAGCCGGTCGCACCGGTATAGCCCAGGTAACCTTCACCCTTGATGGGCAGCAGGTTGAACGGCTCCGAGACATAAGTGGAACCAGCCCCTTCGATCATGCCCGGGAAGCCGCCTACCGCTTTTAGCATAAAGATGAACACCATCGTAATGCCGATAGACGTCAGAAACATCTGGAAGAAGTCCAGCATGGTGTCTGCCATCATGCCACCCATCATGGTGTATCCTGCCACGATCGTGATCACAATGACCATGCCCCATACCGGGTCAAGCCCGAAAATACCCTGGGCAATGGCACCACCGGCCACGATCTGCGCGGCTGTCCAGGAGAAGTAGGTCAGCATTTCCGCGACCACCGAGAAAACAACGGTGAGCTTGTTGTATCGTCGTTCGAAGAAGTCCACAATGGTCAGGTATTTCGCGCGTCGCATCAGGCGGACAAACAGGAACCCTGAGAGGAAGAGACAGGCCGATGCGCCAAAGGGATCGAAGACCACCCCCTGGAAACCGTAGTCGTACGCCGTCTCTGAAGCCCCCATCAGGGTTTCAGCCGCGAACCAGGTAGCCATGATGGAGGCCGCTGCCATGTGAATGGGCAGCCGTCTGCCAGCCACGACGTAGTCTGTATTATCCTGCACCTTCCTGCCTGCCCACACACCTACAATGATGCGGACAACAAAGAAAAGTGCGATAAACAGAAAAACCAGCCAAGCGTATTGATAACCTTCAAGAACCATGAGACACTCCCTTTCTTTAAAGACCAGGTAAGGATTAGATCGAGCGAGCTTAACCTGCAACTTCTTTCAATGTGTCTTCCAACCGATTCAATACTTCATCGATCTGTTCGTAGGTGATGACGATGGGCGGTTCAATACGGATAGTATGGGCGCTGGTCAACGTACCCGCAACCAGGACACCGCGCTTGAACAAGCCTGCAGCCACTTTGTACCCGACCTCAGCATCCTTGAAGTGCTGGCCGATGAGCAACCCGCGGCCTGAAATGAAATCATAGACATGGGAATACTTCTTCTCCAGTTCCCTCAATGTCTTAAAGAAGTACTCACCCTTCTCTTTTGCCTGCCCGGGGAAGTCATCACGTACCGCAACATTAATGGCAGCGATGGCTGCGGAACAGGCCAGTGCACCGCCGCCAGTAGTGGTGGTATGGATGAACGGGTTCGGGTCCATCATGACCTGCCAGATCTCTTCGGTTGAACAGAAAGAGCTGACCGGCATGACACCACCGCCAAGTGATTTGGCAACAGCAATAATGTCAGGTTCCACGCCCCAGTGCTCAACACCCCACATTTTCCCTGTGCGGCCCATACCAGTTTGTACTTCATCGGCGATCAGCAGCACACCATGATCCTTGGTGGCTTTGCGGATGCGCGGCCAGAAATCATCCGGTGGTACGATTGCGCCGGCTTCGCCCTGGATCGGTTCCATCATCACGGCCGCCACGCCGATGCCCACCTGGTCGCAGATATCCAATTGGCGCTCCACGGCTGCTGCATCCCCATAGGGTACATGGTAAACCGGACCTGCATATAGAAGGCCGGGTGGGACGCGGTAATCTGCTTTACCGAGCATGGAGAGTGAGCCCATGGTCTTGCCATGGAAGGCTTTGGTGGCAACGATAAAAGCCGGTTTCTTGGTGTACATTTTCGCCAGCTTGATCGCGCCTTCAACCGCCTCGGTGCCGCTCGCGCAGAAGAATGAATACTTGATGTCGCCCGGGGTGATATTCGCCATCAAACGCGCCAGCACACCGCGCAGAGGGTCGATCAATTCCTGGCTGGGCATTGGCGTGCGCCGTAACTGTGCTGCAACCGCTTTCACCACATCCGGATGACTCCAGCCGTGATCCATCATGCCGTAACCACCCAGGCAGTCGATGTACTCACGTCCGAGGATATCCTTAAAAATCGCTCCCCTACCCGTCCATTCCACACAAGCCCAGTCACCGGCTTCAGTCACTGACTTGCGGTACTCAAGCCAGCCCTTATTAAAATACTCTGAAAAATTCTTGACGCTCTCCTCGATGATCTGTTTCCCTTCGGCTTCGCCAACCTCGGGTTTCTCGATGAGGTCCAACCAACGGCTTGAATACGATAGTGCATCTTGTAAATTCTGTGGCATGACTCCTCCTTGGAACAAGAATAGTGGTTTTTACTTACATTTGACAATATGTAACAAAAGTAGAAAAAAACTTGCCGAATTCACACGTAAATAGATTTTATTGTACCGATATGATAGGAAAGCAACTGGAAAAACGTAGAATTTTCCCTGAAATGATTATTGCAAAAAATAACCGCATGTCAAGTTAATTTAAGTAATTTTTTTCCAAAACCTGGAAGCGGAGGGGAATTAAAAAAATTTTCGTTCTTCAATCTTAAAATTTCGGTTTATAAGCCCCATTAATTTGCATTTCCGGAAAAATTATCTATAATTTATGTATATTTCAGCAAAGGAATTTGCCAATATGGTAAAAATTGACGCGATTGACAAGAAAATTTCTGATCTGCTGCTGGAAGACGGCCGTATGAGCTGCGCCAGGATCGCGGACCGTATTGGGGGGATAAGCGAGCGGGCAGTCAGGTACCGCATCAACCGCTTGATCGAAAATGGCATCATTTCAGTGCGGGGAAATGTAAATGCTGAGGCATTGGGTATGGTCGTATGCGCAGACGTTTTCATTGAGGTCGAACCAGCAAGCGTGCTGGAAATTGCCAATAAACTGGCCAAATATGAATCTGTCAGCTACATTGCCTACTCCACCGGTGATACCGACATCAGCATCCAGGTTTTTGCCCGCAATAACAGTGAACTCTTCAACTTTGTCACTGAGATCATCGGTAAGATCCCGGGGGTACGCAAGACGCACATCTCCTTTGTTCCGATCAAGATCAAGGACGACCATGTCTGGCCGATCCCTTCATCAATTATCGAAAAAGACTAATTCCTTTTACCGGTTCTTTTACAAGTGTTTCTCCTTCGTTGGTAATGGTCGCGTCCGAGCGACGCGCGTGATTTTTCACCTTTAAACCAGTAATAGAAATGAGGAGGTAACATGGCACCAGAAGTCGATAAGGGTAGTTTAGTTGCCGCTGAGAAGAAAAAGCTCAAGAGAGAGTTAACCATAATTCCACTCTTCGCGCTCATCTACTTCACTGTATGCGGCGGAGCCTTCGGCGCTGAGCCGATGGTCGGTTTATCCGGCCCCGGTTTGGCATTGCTCTTGATGGTGATCACCCCGCTCGTGTTCAGCATTCCAAACATGCTGATGGTGCGGGAGATGCAATCCATGATGCCGGTCGAGGGCGGGTATTATCACTGGGTCAAGCAGGCCTTTGGCCCCTTCGCCGGTTTCATGTCAGGCTGGATGAACTGGGTGGTTTCCTGGGTGGATGTCTCCATTTACCCGGTGTGGATGGCCTGGTACCTGAGCTATTTCATCCCTGCTCTGAATGACGGCGCAACCATTGGGGGGGTCGAGATATCATCAGACTTACTCTCCTGGCTGGTGGCAGCAATATTGATCATCGCTGTTTCATTCCTGAACATGCGCGGAGCAAAACTCACCGGTCTTACCGCAAGTTGGCTGGGCGTGGCGATGATCATCCCGATCATCATCATGTCGGGTTTTGGCATCTACGCGTGGATCGTCAATGGAACCCCCACCGATATCCCCTTCCTGCCGGGTGGTGCGGAGGTCAACGGTAGAAACCTGCTGGGAGCGCTGAGTGTGGGTATCTACGTGGCAATGTGGAACTTCATGGGTTGGGAACTACCCACCGCCGCGGGTGATGAGATCAAGAACCCCAAGAAGACCTATCCGCGTGCCATGGTACTTGTATTAATCGCGGCCATCCTTTCCTACTCGATCCCGACGATGGCCGGCCTATATGGCGGCGCTGGCACGGATGGTCAGTACCTCGCCTGGGGAATTGAGGAATCCGACACCGGGGTAGGAATTGGACCGATCCTGAATGAATATGGGGTCGAGGACGAAAAGATGCTCACATGGGGTATCGATCCCGGATCAGATGCAGGATGGGAATTCCCGACCATCGCCCACCGTATCGGAGATGCCGTTGCTGGCAAAGACAGCCCCTTGTCATTTTTCCTTGGAGCAATTGTGGGCATCTCGGCCATCTTCTCCATGATTGGTTTGTTCATCGGAAATGGCCTGGGAGGTACGCGCGTGCCATTCGCGATGGCGGAGGACGGTATGATGCCCACGTGGTTGACCAAGGTACACCCCAAGTATGGCACACCCTGGGTGGCCATCCTCATCTGCGGGTTCTTCTACCTGATCTTTTCCACTTCCGCCTTCCAGAACCTGGTGGTGATCGATGTGTTCCTCAATATGCTGGTGCTGATGGCAGAGATTTTTGCGCTCGTGATGCTGCGTAAGAAAAAGCCCGAACTGCCGCGCAACCGTGTTCCAGGCGGGAATTTGGGACTGGTTTATATCGTGGTAGCACCCCTGACCATCATCATTATCGCCATTGTTAGCCAGGTGCTCGATTACGGCTGGCAGGGTGCAATCGGTTTGGGTCTGATCGCCATGGCAATCGGTGCTCTGCTTTACATACCGATCAAGAAGTGGGTTAAGAAAGACATCCCAGATGTGGATCCTTACGTCCTGGGAACAGGCGACGAAGAAGCGTAATAAATAAATCAAACAGGAGGATGTAATGAAAGTATTGCTTGTTGGAGTGGGTGGTGTCGGGGAAGCTATCGCCGTGATGGCGGCTCGGAAACCCTGGCTGGAAAAGATGGTGCTGGCGGATTACAACAAGGACCGCGCGCTGGAAGTGCAGGCCAAGATCAAGGATGAGAAACGCTTCCCGGTCGAGTTCATCGACGCCCGCAACCGTGAGATGATCGAAAAAATGGCCAAAGATTATAAAGTTGACCTGATCATGAATGCCTGCGATCCGAGCTTCAACGAAGCCATCTTTGATGCGGCGTACAGCGCAGGGGTTAACTACATGGATATGGCGATGACCCTGTCCTATCCACATCCGGAGACTCCGTACGAAAAGACCGGGGTGAAGCTGGGTGATTATCAATTCGCCCGCGCTGATCAATGGAAGGAAAAGGGCATCCTCGCGCTGCTGGGGCTAGGTGTGGAACCCGGTATGGCAGATGTATTTGCCAAATATGCCGCCACACATTTGTTTGACGAGATCGATGAAATCGGCGTCAGGGATGGTGCCAATCTGATCGTTAGAGGATATGATTTCGCGCCTAATTTCTCGATCTGGACCACCATCGAGGAATGCCTGAATCCACCGGTCATCTGGGAAAAAGGCAAGGGTTGGTTCACCACTGCGCCTTTCTCCGAGAAGGAAGTCTTCGATTTCCCTGAGGGTATCGGTCCCAATGAATGCGTTAACGTGGAACACGAAGAAGTGCTGCTCGTACCACGCTACATTGATTGCAAAAGGGTCACCTTCAAATACGGACTGGGTGATGAATTCATCGGCATCCTGCAAACCCTGCACATGCTCGGTCTCGATAACAAGGAACCGATCAAGGTAGGAAAAGTTGAAGTGGCTCCACGCGATGTGGTGGCGGCCTGCCTGCCTGACCCCGCCCACCTGGGTCCATTGATGGAAGGCAAGACCTGCGCCGGTACCTGGGTGAAAGGCAAGAAAGACGGCAAGGAAAAGAATGTGTACCTCTACCAGGTAGCGGACAATCAGGAAAGTATGGACAAATTCGACTGCCAGGTGGTGGTCACTCAAACCGCCTTCAACGCTGTGATCGGCATGGAACTGTTGGCTGAGGGAATCTGGAAAGCCACCGGCGTGGAAGGTCCGGAATTCTTTGACCCGGTACCATTCATGGATCGTATGGAAGGAATGGGCTTCCCATGGGGCATGAAGGAGTGGTGAAGAACTTCCTGTAAATCGATGATATAAATGAGTTCCCCAACCTTTACTTTAATGCCATAATAAATGTGAACGGTTGGGGAACTTGTTTTAAATGACCGCTTCGATCCATTTTGAAACAGGGAAGTAATCGTAAGATGAGTATAAGAAAACCGCTTCCACAATCCACCATAATAAAAAATCATCCAAGAGGACAGCATATGATCAATTACCAAGAGAACTACCAGCATCTCTCACCGGTGTGGTCCCACTACACCGACATCATTGTGGACCACGCAGAAGGCAGTTACCTGTACGCCACTGATGGTCGAAAGGTACTGGATTTCACCTGCGGAATTGGTGTGACCAATACTGGGCATTGCCACCCGAAAGTGGTGGAAGCCATTCGCGAGCAGGCAGGCAAGCTGATCCACGGACAAATGAACCTTGTGATGCACAAACCCGTTCTGGAACTCGTCAATGAGCTGCTCCAGATAGTTCCATCCTCTCTGGATGGATTTTTCTTCAGCAATAGTGGTGCTGAAGCCGTTGAAGGGGCGCTAAAACTGGCTCGTCACGCGACAGGTCGTCAGAATGTGATCGTCTTCCAGGGTAGTTTCCATGGGCGCACCAACGCGACCATGGCAATGACCACCTCTAAGAACAGTTACAAGGTGGGTTATCAACCGCTTATGTCCGGTGTGTACGTCGCCCCCTTCCCATACGCTTTGCGCTACGGATGGGATGAGGAAAAAACCAGTCAATGGTGCCTGGATGAACTTGAACTGCTCTTGATGACCCAGTCCGCACCTGCAGAAACCGCCGCTGTGTTCATTGAACCAGTGATTGGTGAGGGTGGCTACATCGTCCCGCCCAAATCATTCATGAAGGGGCTGCGCGAACTCACGCAAAAACACAACATCCTGCTGGTGGCCGATGAAGTGCAGTCAGGGTTCGGCCGTACCGGCAAGTGGTTCGGCATTCAGCACTTTGATGTTGAACCGGATATCATGACGATTGCGAAGGGGCTGGCCTCCGGTATGCCCATTTCAGGTGTGATTAGCCGCCTGGACCTGATGTCCAAGTGGATCCCGGGATCACACGGCGGTACGTACGGCGGCAACGCCGTGGCGGCTGCAGCTGGCGTGGCAACCATCCGCGCGATCAAAGAGGAACACATCCTGGATAACGTCAATGCTCGCAGCACCCAGTTGATCGCCGGACTGGCTCATCTGCGCGAAAAGTACCCGCAGATCGCTGATATACGCGGTTTGGGTTTGATGATCGGAACGGAATTCCGCGATGCCAATGGCAAACCAGATAAAGCCTTCACCAAGGCTGTTCAACACGGCTGTATCGACCGCAACATGCTCATCCTCACCGCCGGACCCTGGGATAACACCATTCGCTGGATCCCGGCGCTGGTGGCGAGCGAGGGCGAGATCAATGAAGGGTTGAACATCTTTGAAAGCGCGCTTGCAGAAGCGGTAAAATAATTTCAAGACACTCAAATAATTCTTATGAAGGAGAGAAAAACATGTCGGAACTGATCGATCAATTACTTGCCCGGGCACGGGCGGCACAGAAAGTGGTTGAGTTCTGGTCACAGGAGCAGGTTAACGAGATGATCCTCTCGGTGGCCTGGGAATCCTATAAACTGGAAACCGCGCAAAAAGCAGCGCGCATGGCCGTTGACGAAACCGGACTGGGTGTTTACGAAGATAAAGTTGCCAAGCACCAGAAGAAAACCCTGGGTGTCTTACGCGACCTGAAGGATGTAAAAACAGTTGGCGTGATCGAACGCATCCCCGAAAAAGGGATCGTCAAGATCGCCAAACCGGTCGGTGTAATTGGCGCGATCACCCCCATGACCAACTCCTCCTCCACAATGCCATGCAATGGATTGCCAGCGCTGGCAGCGCGCAACGCGATTATCTTTGCCCCGCACCCCAGGGCAAAGAACACGTGTAAATTCGTGTGCGAGGAAATGCGCAAGGGCTTAAAGAAAGTTGGCGCACCTGAAGACCTGGTCCTTTACATTGAAGAACCCACCATTGAGCTTTCACAGGAACTGATGAGCAAGGTGGACCTGGTATTGGCTACCGGTGGACAGGGTGTGGTTAAGCCCGCTTACAGCAGCGGCAAACCCGCCTACGGTGTTGGCGCCGGTAACGCGACGATCATTGTAGATGAGACCGCTGATCTGCCCGTCACTGCGGCCAAGATTTGCAAAGGCAAGATCTTCGACAACGCCACCTCCTGCTCGGCCGAAAACAATATCATCATCCAGGAAGGGATCTTCGATACGCTGCTGGAGGAACTGAAGAAAACCGGCGGCTACCTGGTAACGGGCGAAGACCGCGCCAGGCTCAAAGCAGCGATGTGGCCGGATGGTCATCACCTGAACGGCAAGCTTGTCTGCAAGAGTGTAAAATTAATCGCCGGGGAAGCTGGAATCGTGGTACCCGAAGGCACCAAGTTTATGATGGTGCTGGGTGAGGCGATCGGCCCGGAAGATATGTACTCGGCAGAAAAACTCTCCCCAATTGTCACCCTGTGGAAGTACAAGGAATTCAGCGATGCTGTTCAGATGGTGATCGACATCACCGCCTTCAGCGGTTACGGTCATTCCTGCGGCATTCACTCGGTCAATGAAGACCACATCATGGAACTGGCGCACAAAGCCAAGGTGAGCCGCATGATGGTCCGGCAGGCGCAATCGGTGGGTAACAGCGGTGACTGGGAAAATGGTATGGCATTTACCATGTCGCTTGGCTGCGGAACCTGGGGCGGCAACATCACGACCGAGAACATCACCGTCAAACACATGATGAATGTGACCTGGGTCTCCTACCCCATCCCCCTGAGCGTTCCCAACCCCGATGACCTGTTTGCTCCGCACTTCGCTAAGTACGGAAAATAGAAGAAATACTTTGATGGAACTAAAAACCACCCGTCAACTCAACGGGTGGTTTTTGATTGTGGGGAGAAAGACTATTTCAATGCTTCCGTGTGGAATTGCTGATAAAAAGGCAAAAAATCGTAGGTGGGATAAACTTCTGTCCGGAACGCATGCCAGGCACGTTTTTCGATCACGATATTCACCTCGCGCAAGCGGGACGCGGGAACCTTTATGGTCACCACGTGACCGATGCCCATCATCACCTGCCATGAGACGATCTCGATGCCTTCCGGAGGAAATTCACGCCAGAAACCGCTTTCGCGCAGGTAAGCCTGGATCTCATCCAGATTTTTTGACTGGTCGTGCCTGAAGAAAATGGTGATCATTTGAATATCGTCTGACATTGCGCCTCCTGAAAGTTGGTTGGTTATCGAGAATTGGTGACCCTTTATTTTTATCACAACTTTTCACCGGCCACTAATCCAACCGGATCACGCAATAAAGACACAATGAGTGTGACTAAAATACTCATTCCTGACTGATTTCGTCTTAATCCATTCGGCGTCAATTGACGGAAGATAGTCAGGATGCTATACTCAAATTACGATTAAAAATAACACGAAAAGGATGCAAAATGAAAATTGAACTCCCGACTCCAGTATCAACCGAAGAGATGAAGATCGACGTACGCGAAATCGAGGGTATCCTCCAGGGACCCGCGATGGACATGCCTGCCATTCCTGAGGCACAGATCACCTTGAAAGACGGCCGTGTTGTTTACATCCGCGGTATCCAGGATAGCGACATCGATCCCATGCTTGGTTATCTCGAAAAAGTGATGAAAGTCGACAAAGACTTCTACGATATCGTTGGTGTGCGCTGCTACGGTGAGGTACTCGCCCTGCGCCGCAAACGCCTAAAAGACGCTTTCACCATGGTCGGCCTCGTCGATGGCGAATGGCTTGGATTCGCCAATGGCCGCGCCTGGGATAAAGACGTGGCTGTAAGCCTGCACACTCTCACCTTCTCCCGCCGCGCCCGCCTGGGCTGGCCGATGTACTACGTCAAGACCTACTACGCGATGGAACTCCTTAAGGTGCAGGAATGGTGGTCAACCTTCGAGAGCTACAACGGATGGCGCATGGCCGGCCTTTCAATGGCACAGCCCACCAAACCGTGGCCTCAGTACCAGCACGAGCTGGGAGGCGCCAAGATCTTCTACCTGACCCAGGACATGTGGCAGGCTCGTGTCAAGAATTACATCAAGGAAGTCATCGGACAGGACATGAACTTCAACGTGACCGACGAAGTTCGCAAAGCCAATGAGAACTTCCGCGTTCCCGAGACTGTTGACCTGTAAGAATCAACCCATGAATCTAAAACCTCCTCTAAGAATTAAGACATTAGAGGAGGTTTTTTATGATTAAAGCATGCAATTTGTCAGTAGTTTTTTCGATTAAGGTTAGTTGACTGACAAGATTTGTTCGTGATATAGTGAATAGTGGTGGTTGGTCTTAAGCGGATTACTGACCTGCTGGATCCTATCCACGAAATCGATTAACAACCAACCGGACGCACCTTATCAACATCGGGATTGACGCGAACCGCACCCCTGGATCATCGGCAGCGGCAACCGCGAACCATCTTTCCCCAAATATCTCACTTCTCAGGAGTAATAATGGCAACATTAAAAACTGAAATCCGTAGTGGTGTGTATTACGACTCGGCCAAGCTGATGTCTTTGCAGCGTTCTCTGGCCGAGTTGCCCGGCATTCTCGATGCCGGTGTGGTTATGGGAACAGACTCCAACAAGGAACTGCTCGCCCATATTGGACTGGATACCCCCGAAGTAAGAGCCACCAAGCCGGACGATCTGGCGATCGTCGTTAAAGCGGAAAACGAAAAAGCAGCCCTTGAAGCCCTCGAGAAAGTGGAAGGATTTCTGGCCGCCCGTAAGGCTTCAAGTGACCAGGCTTATCAACCGCGCAGCCTTGAAAGCGCTGTCAATGCTTTACCGGATGCGGAATGGGTGATCATTTCGGTTGCTGGCCGCTATGCGACCGCCGTGACCCGTGAAGCGCTGCGCCTTGGCAAACACGTACACCTTTTCAGTGACAACGTATCACTTGATAATGAAATCGCGTTAAAGAAAGAAGCCCGCGAATACGGCCTGCTGGTAATGGGACCGGACTGCGGTACCGCCATGGTTGATGGCTACGGACTGGCTTTCGCCAACAAGATCCGCAAAGGACCGATCGGTATCGTGGCTGCGGCTGGAACCGGCCTGCAGCAGGTTTCCACTCGCATTCATCAACTTGGCAGCGGCATCACATTCGGTATCGGCACCGGCGGACGTGATCTGAAAGCCGAAGTCGGCGCGATCACTTTCCTGATGGCGCTTGATGTGCTGACCCGCGACCCTGACACGAAGGTGATCGTTCTCACCTCCAAACCGCCCTCACCCAAGGTAGCGGAAGAGGTATTGAAGGTTGCACGCAAAGCCGGAAAACCGGTTGTGGTGAACTTCATTGCCCGCCCGGTTACCACCCTGCGCGATGGTAATCTTTTCTTCGCCACTGGTTTGGATGACGCGGCCAGGCTGGCTGTTGAATTGGCAAACAATCCCCCCAAACTGACCGGCGATGCTGATCTACCGATTGAAAAATTCACTCCCCAGCAGAAATACCTGCGCGGTTTGTTCTCCGGCGGTACTCTCGCTTATGAAGCCCAGCACATCCTCTACGGTTACGTGCCCCGCGTGCTGGCCAATTCCCCAATCAACAAGGAATTCCAACTGCCCGATGCCTTCGTCAGCCAGGAACATTGTATCGTTGACCTCGGCGAAGACGAATTCACAGTCGGCCGTTTACACCCGATGATGGATAACGAACTGCGCATCCGCAGATTATATGAAGAAGCCAAGGATCCTGAGGTTGCGGTCATCTTTTTGGATGTGGTGATCGGCTACGGCTCACATCCCGATCCCGCCAGCGAGATCGCCCCGGCGATCGCCAAATGTATTGCCGATGCTAAAAAAGACGGACGCCACCTGGAAGTTGTTTGCGTTGCCTGCGGTACCGATGAAGACCCGCAGAACCTGAACAACCAGATCGCCCAGTTGAAAGCCGCTGGAGCCATGGTGGACACCAGCAACGAGGTCATCTGCCGCTATGTTGGCCGCACCCTGCGTGCCCTCGCTGAACGCGATGAACCCAAAGCAAAAACAGTTGGAAAACCGGTTGACCTGGAAGGGTTGAAGAAACCGCTGGCTGCCATCAATGTTGGCCTGGAATCCTTCTCTGAAAACTTAAAAGACCAGGGTGCCCCGTATGTGCAGGTTGATTGGAAACCGCCTGCCGGTGGCAACGAAAAGTTGATCGACATCCTGCAGAAAATGAAACCACGCAGAAAATAAGCTGTATAACCCAAACTTAAAACCTGGAGGAATCACATGGTTGATATTGAAAAAGCAAATGCATACGTAGTCGAACGTTTTATGGAAGCCCGGCCTGTGGCGACCACAATGGCCAAGGCAATCGAAGTAGTACCCGGCATGCACGAAAACATGTTTCTTCACGCCGGCCCTCCCGTCACCTGGGAAAGAATGTCAGGTCCGATTAAAGGTGCAATGATAGGAGGCTTGCTCTTCGAAGGGAAAGCCAAAAATGCCGAAGAAGCAGAAAAAATGCTCAAAGCGGGGAAAATTGAATTCTCTCCCTGCCACGACCACATGGCCACCGGACCAATGGCTGGTGTGATCACACCCTCCCAACTTGTTTACGTTGTAGAAAACCAAACCCACAACATCACGTGCTTCGGAAATCTCAATGAAGGCCGCGGTAAAGTATTGCGCATGGGCGCTTACAGTGATGATGTAATCGCCAAATTACGCTGGATGGAATCTGTCCTTGGCCCTACCATTAAAGCCGCATTGGAAGCTGCTGGTGGCATCGACATCCGTGCCATTCTCTCAAAAGCACTCCACATGGGCGACGATGGTCACAACCGCCTAGATGCCGCGTCAGTTCTATGGACCACCCTGCTGGCCCCCTATATTGCCAAAACCGCCAAAGATACCGCCACCGCTTTTGAAGTAATCAAATTCCTGGGTGAGAACGCACTGAGCATCCTCAATCCAGTGATGGCTGGCTGCAAGACCATGACTTACGCAGGCCACAATGTGGAAGGCAGCACAATTGTTACCGTAATGGCACGCAACGGTACTGATTGGGGTATTCGTGTGAGCGGCCTGGGTGACCAGTGGTTCATCGCTCCCGCCCCAATGGTCAAATCACTCTACTTCCCCGGCTTCTCCGAAAAGGATGCCTGCCCGGATATTGGTGATAGTGTGATCACCGAAACAGCCGGTATCGGCGGTTTCGCCATGGCTACCGCACCTGCCCTCGTTACCTTCATCGGCGGCGAGCCCAAGGATGCCATCAATACCACACTTGATATGTACGAGATCACTGAAGCCGAGCACAAGCAGTTCACCATTCCATTCCTTGATTTCCGCGGCACCCCAACTGGCGTGGACATCCGCAAGGTTGTCGAAAAACAGATCGCCCCGCGCGTGAACACCGGTGTGGCGCACAAGGATGCGGGTGTCGGACAGGTTGGCGCCGGTGTGGTTTCCGCTCCAATGAAATGCTTCGAAGACGCCGTTTATGCCTTCGCTGATAAGTACGGTTACAACTAAATCCATATACCTTAGAAAAGGAGAAACTATGAATCGAGAAGATTTTATCAAAATGCTTAGTGAAGCTCCGCTGTACGATCTGACCCAGAAATGCAGCATCTTCACCCCCCCGCATCCGCATGAGAAATCCTTGGAAGTGCACTTCTTCAAGCGTGTTACCGGTGCGTACGGCGGCGGACAGGGCGCCAACGGGCAGATCCTGAACTGGAGCAACACCGTGGGTACTCACCTGGTGGGCGAGCGCGCCTTCCATTCCGGCGGCCGCGCCATCGCTGACATCCCCCTGACCGACCTGTGCGGTCCGGGTGTGGTGGCGGATATCTCCGACCTCGTGTCGGATTACAGCATCTATACCCCTGAAATGATCCTCAGCAAGGTTGAGGTCAAGAAGGGCGACATCCTCATCGTCAATACCGGCTTTCACAAGTACTCTTGGGATCAGCCTGCGGTGCATAACGAAGGCGCGCAGGGTGGTGTTGAAGGTATGGAATTCGGCTTCCTCGTCCGCCATCCCGGTCCTTCCATGGACTTCTACAAGTGGGCGCTAGATATGGAACTCAAGGTTGTCGGTGTGGACTGCGGTTCCGCCGAGCACCCCATGAACACCCCCATCCGCCGCTGGCACGAAGACCACTTCAAGCTGGCCGAAGCCAAACTGAAGGCAGAGACCGGCAAAACCTGGGACGAAACCTTCCCGCAGGGCGAGTACTACAAACTCACCCACATCGACATGCCCAAGAAGCACCTAGTGCTGACTGAAGCGATTGTAGGCGACATCGACAAACTCAAGAACAAGCGCGCCTGGATCAGCATCATGCCGATCCCCTTCATGGAAGTCGAGACCGCGTGGAGCCGCGTCTTCGCCTGGACCGCACCCAAGGGTATGGCAGAAGACGAATTCTTCGCTGTCATGAAGAAATCCGAAATGATCGACATGACCGTGCCGTTCAGCGTTCAGACCCCGCAGTGGTTGAACTATGTTCCGTTGACCGTCACCTACACCAAGCGTGTGGGTGGTCAGTACTTCGGTATGGGCCGCAACGGCTCCACCTGCAACGCATCCATTCACCTGGGCACCCACATGGACGGCGAGAAGCACTTCTTCCCGAACGGCCGCTCTATTGGCGAAGTTCCTCTCACTGATTGGGTTGGCCCCGGTGTAATTGCCGACATCTCAGATTTGGTCAGCGATTCCAGCGTGTATACCCCCGAGATGATCATGAGCAAGGTCGAAGTACGCGAGGGCGATATCCTGATCATCAAAACCGGCTGGAACAAATTCGGATGGAACAGCAAGGAATCCGATGAGTTCCGCTACATGGTCAAGCACCCGGGTCCCTCACCTGACTTCTCCCGCTGGGCGATCAAGATGAAGATCAAATGGATTGGTGTGGACGCCGTTTCCGCCGACCATCCAATGAACACGATCATGCGCATCTGGCACCCCAAGACCTTCGCTGAAGCCAATGCCAAATTGATCAAGGACTTCGGCAAGGATTGGGATCAGCTCTATCCACTCAAGGATTTCTACCAGGATATGCACCTGAATCTCTTCCCGCACACAATTGTGCACGCCGAAAACCTGGCGGGCGATCTTGCCACTGCCAAGAGCGGCCGATACTACATCGGTTGCTACCTGCAGAAAGCCATGGAGGCTGAATCCATGTGGGGACGCTTCGTTGCATTCAAAGAGTAAATTGATGTGATTTCGAAACCTTCAGGGGAAATTCTCCCCTGAAGGATTTTTGCATCATTTACACCATGGTTTTTTCCTGTAAAATTCGACAAAGCGAAAACCCAGGATTCAACACCCTCAAACAAACAGGAGGTAGTAATTAATGAAGCCAGTAAATTTTGATTATTATGCACCTTCCAGCGTTGATGAAGCGCTGGATACACTGGCGGAACTTGGCTACGATGGAAAAGTTCTCGCTGGCGGTCAAAGCCTGATCGCCGCAATGAACTTTCGCATGGCAAGACCAAGCGCGCTGGTGGACTTAAATAATGTACCCGAACTCTCCTACATTAAACCAACCGAGGATGGCGGGCTGGCGATCGGCACGATGACGCGTGTTTTTGATGTTGAGCACAGCGCGGAAGTGATCAAACGCTTTCCATTGCTTATCGAAGTATCCAAATACATTGCCCACCCGCAGATCCGACGCCGCGGCACGTTCGGTGGCGCCATCGCACACGCAGACCCCGCCGGTCAACTGCCGAGTATCTCGGTGCTGATGAACATGCAGGCACTGATCAAGAGCAAAGGCGAAGAACGCTGGGTGGATGGACAGGATCTGATCATTGGACCTTTCATGACTGTGATCGAACCGCACGAGATGCTGGCTGAACTGGTGCTCAAGCCCTGGCCGGCACGCACCGGTTCCAACTATGTCCAGGTATCCCGCCAGAGCGGCGGATACGCTCAGTCTGCGGTTGCCTCGATCGTAACGCTGGATGAAAACGAGCGCTGCAAGGACGTGCGCATGGTGTTGATGAGTGTGGGAGAAGTCCCCATACTCTCGCAGAAAGCCGGCGAGATACTGGTTGGCAATGCACCTACTAGAGAAGCGATCGAAGAAGTCGCCGAACTGGCTGTCACCACGGAAATTGACCCCGCGACTGACCTGCATGCCACCGCTGACTACCGCCGCAGCATTACGCGCGTACTGGTCGTGCGTTCCCTTACTGAAGCTGTCGAACGCGCGAAAAGAGGAGGATAATATGAGCAATAAACTCTTTCCCATTACTGTTACTGTAAACGGCGTGGAATACAAACGCGAGGTGGAAGCCCGCCTGCTTTTGAGTGATTTTCTGCGCCACGACCTCGGTCTGCTGGGAACGCATGTGGGCTGCGAGCACGGCATCTGCGGCGCCTGCACCATCCTTTTTGATGGCGGGGCTGTTCGTTCCTGCCTGATCTTCGCGGTGCAAGCCAACGGTCATGAGATCCGCACCGTGGAATCACTCGGCACCCCGGAGAACCTGCATCCGTTACAGCAATCCTTCCACGAAAAACACGCTCTGCAGTGCGGTTTCTGCACGCCGGGTTTCCTGATGACCCTGGTACCTTTCCTTGAGGAAAATCCGCACCCGAGTGATGATGAGATCCGTGAAGCCATTGATGGAAACATCTGCCGCTGCACAGGATATGAGAAGATCGTCGAGGCTGTGCAGGATGCGGCCGCGAAAAATTCTCAGGCTAAGTGAAGCGAGGTGAACCGTGACTGAAAAATATTTTGGTAAACCAATCAAGCGATTAGAAGACAAGTTCATGCTGACGGGCAATGTCAAGTACGTGGATGACATTGAAGTACCCGGTCAGTTGCATGCCGCTTTCCTGCGCAGTGATTACGCGCACGCCAGGATCCTGAAGATCGACGCAAGTGAGGCGTTGAAACGCCCGGGCGTCGTAGCGGTTTATACCGCAGATGATTTTGGCGATTTCTGGAAACCCGGCCCCCTTCAAGTTCCACCTCCCACCGCGATCAAAGGCTCCGAGTTCAATGCGCGCACCCTGGTGCCCATTGCTAAAGACAAGATCCGCTACTCGGGCGAGGTGCTGGCGGTGGTGATCGCCGAATCGCGCTACATTGCAGAAGACGCGTTTGACGACATTATCGTAGATGTTGATCCACTCCCGGCTGTCGTTGACCTTGAGAAAGCCTGGGAGGATAAATCGGTTCTCGTCCACGATGATCTCCCCTCCAACATGGCCGCTTTGGTGACACAGGAAGTCGGCAGCTACGAAGAAGCGAAGGCAAAAGCCGACGTGGTTGTTTCCAGGCGCATGCTGATTGAGCATGTAGCCGGTGCCGCCATGGAGAACCGCGGTTTCATCGCCAGCTGGGATGAACGGAACCAGGAAATGACCATCTGGGCTGGAACGCAATCCCCATTAACGATCAGGGGATCGGTTTCCCGCGCGTTGGGTCTGGCTGAAAGCCAGATACACGTCATCACCCCTTACATTGGCGGTGGCTTTGGACCCAAGGTGATGACCTCTCTTGCAGATGATGTGTTGCTGCCGTGGATTTCCAAACAGCTGAAACGGCCGATCAAATGGATCGAAGATCGCCGTGAGAACTTCCTGGCAACCACCTCGGAACGCGACCAGGTACACCATTGCGAGATCGCCCTCAAGAAAGACGGAACCATCCTCGGTTTCAAGGATGTTTTCTATCACAACACGGGTGCGTACGACTCGTACGGCATGACCGTTCCTCTGAACACTCAGACCCACACCATCAGCAATTACCGGGTCCCGAACTTCTTCACGCAAATCCGAATGGTCTTCACCAACCAGATGGTGGTCACACCAGTGCGCGGCGCCGGGCGTTCTGAAGGTGTCTTCGCGATGGAACGCATGCTCGACTTCGCTGCCAAGGAACTGGGGATTTCTCCGATCGAGATTCGGCTCAAGAACCTGCTTAGAGGTGAGGAATTACCACTCGAAACAGGCATCATCGGACAGGACTTCGTCGTTAATGTACTCGACAGCGGCGATTACCTGGGCAATTACCAGAAATGCCTCGAGGGTATCGATTACGACAAATTCCGCAAGGAGATTCAACCAAAAGCGCGAGCCGAAGGCAAACGTCTGGGTATCGGCGTGGTCGCCTTTACCGAAGGCACTGCTGTTGGACCTTACGAAGGCTGCAAGATCACCGTCAGCACCAGCGGCAAGGTAACAATGGCGACCGGTTACAGCACCCAGGGACAGGCGCACTACACTGTATTTGCCCAGATCATCGCTGATCAATTGAATGTGAAGATTGAGGACGTCAGGGTGGTCACGGGTGATACCAACCAGTTCGCATGGGGTGCCGGCACCTTTGCCAGCCGCGGTGCAGCGCTGGTTGGCGCAGCCACCTACCTGGCAGCGCAAAAGGTGCGCGCAAAGATCTTCAGCACCGCCAGCAAGAAGCTGGAAGTCCCGGAGGAAGAGATCGAGCTCAATGAGGGCAGTGTATGCGTCAAAGGCAAACCTGAAACGACCATCCCGCTGGGTACATTGGCTGCGTTAGCCAACCCGATGCGCGGCGTTGTTGAACCTGGTGTGGAACCCGGTCTTGAAGCCACAGCTTACTATGGTCCTCCTCACGGCTCAACAGGTTCCGGCGCTCTGGGCGTTATCGTATCGATTGACGAAGAGACCAGCAAGCCGGTCATTGAGAAAATGGTAATGGTCGATGATTGCGGCACAATGATCAACCCGTTGATCGTCGATGGTCAGCTCCAGGGCGGTATTTCCATGGGCATTGGCAACACGCTTTACGAGCGATTGGTCTACGATGAAAATGGTCAACTTGTGACGGCTTCCTTCATGGATTACCTTATGCCGCTGGCAACCGATATGCCAAAGAAACTGGAGATCATCCACAATCATGCTGACAGTTCTCTAAAAGTTAATCCACTGGGTATCAAAGGGGTTGGTGAAGCCGGCGCAATTCCGCCCGGTCCGGCAATCGTGCAAGCGCTTGAAAACGCGTTTGAGGAGACCGGTGTTGAGATACTTGAGACGAATTTAAGTCCAAGCCAAATCTATGAGTACCTTAAAAAAGCATAGTGATCCTGATTCGGGTGTAAAATTAAGTGTTACGCCGATCAGCAAGAAAATGAATGGAGGTTAAATAAATGAAAGTTGAAGGTGAACACCTGTTCAAAGCACCTCGTGAAGTTGTGTACGAGATGTTCAATGATCCTGATGCCCTCGGCGCCGCAGTGCCCGGGATGCAGAAGATGGTCAAAATCGACGAATCCCACTACGAAGCTGTGCTGGGAATTCGGGTTGGTCCAGTGTCTGCCAACTTCTCCGGAAATCTCACCCTGACCGATGAGGTTCCCCCTGAAAGTGTCACCCTTATCGTTGAGGGCAAAGGCGGAGCAGGTTTTGTCAAAGGGGTCGGTTATGTGAAATTTGAAGACCTCGGTGACCAGACAACCTTGTTGAAATATACGGGTGAGGCCAATATTGGTGGAACTCTTGCCAGTGTAGGGCAGCGGATGATCGACAGCGTCGCGAAATCCATGTTCAAGACTGTGTTCGAGAAATTAGATAAAATCTTGGAGGAGAGATGGCAGAAGAATTAGAAAAAAAGGTCACGGAGACAGGTGAAGGAGGCAAGAAGAAATTCATGGAAGTTGCCGAATTCCGCATGCTGGTCTACGTGGTTCCCGTTGCGGTGATCGTTTTGATCCTCGCTTTATTGCTGGGCAAGTAAATTAACTGGTGGGGAGGAGAGATCCTCCCCACTACCCATCTTGACAAAATGTTGTATTATTAAGTATCTAAATCAATTCATACTGGTTAATAAATAAAACTGCATAGGAGGTGTTTATCGGAGAATTCTATACGCATTTCAGGCGCGAGCGAAAAACATGAGGATTAATCTATTTACAGTTTTGAGCTCAAACCAGGTAACAAGTATGAGATCGTAGAAAAACCAAATCAAAGGAAAGAAGGAAAAAAACCTATGGCAACTACTTCAAAAGTGTTGGGTTACCTACCGCAGGATACCCCTCCTTTTGGCAGGATGTTATTGCTCGGTTTTCAGCACGTGCTGACCATGTTCCCCGCCACCGTGCTGTGTGCCCTGCTTATGCACTTTGATGTGTCAACGGTATTGACCATCACCGGTTTTGGCACCATCGTAGCTCTACTTGGAGCAAAATTCTCGATTAATACATACATTCCCCTATACTACGGCTCAAGCTTCAGCTATATTGCAGCCGTGACTTCGATCATCGGCGTTCTGGAACCCGGATTGGGCTTTGGCGTCCCAGCCAAACCCGAATCAATTGCCGTCGTAACTGCTGGCTTCATTGTTACCGGTATCCTCAACATCGTGTTCGGTCTGCTCATCCGTGTCACCGGCGGCAAGAAGGGTCTCGATAAGATCCTGCCCGCTGAGATCACCGGCGCCGTCGCCATCACCATCGGTATTGGCCTCGCTTATACCGCGCTGACCATGGCCTCCGGTACCTGCTGTGGCGTTGAAGCAAACATGCCCCCGACCCTAAAGTGGTGGCTTGCTGCTGCCCTCACCTTCCTTGCAGCCGTTGTCTTCTCTGTGTACCTGCAGGGTAAAGGCTTCATCGGCATGCTCCCGATCCTCCTCGCCATGGTCTTCGGCTACATCGTCGCCATTCCCATCGGCCTGGTTGATTTCTCCACCATCGGATCAAGCAACCTGTTCATCGCTCCAAAGATCGTGTTCCCGGTATTCAATAACGCGCTCTCTGCAACGGCGATGATCGGCATCGGCGTGATGGCCATTGCGACCATCCCGGAATCCACTGCTCACCTGTACCAGATCAGTCTGTACATTGACCATTTGGCTGAAGAGCAGGGACGCGAGAAACCGTACCTTGCCAAACACATCGGCCTCAACCTGATGCTCGATGGTTTGAACGATCTGGTTAACGGTCTCTTCGGTTCCACCGCCGGCACCAACTACGGTGAGAACAACTCGCTGATGGTGATCACTCGCAACTACTCAGGCCCGGCACTCATCACAGCTGGCGCCATCGCCGTTATCCTGGGCTTCATTGGCCCGCTGCGCGATGCCATCTATAGCATCCCGACCGCGGTCAATGGCGGCCTCGCCGTCTACCTGTACGGTGTCATCGGCGTTCAGGGTATCGCCCTGATGATGGCTGAGAAAGTTGACCTGTACGATCCCGGTAAACTGGCCATCGTCGCCCTCATCCTGGTCATCGGTATCGGCGGCAACATTG
>AMWB02018314.1_pt1 | contig 97059 bp, 75 predicted proteins | sample 200311 | NCBI WGS metagenome assembly AMWB02 (sample SAMN02737377, study PRJNA173069) | bioreactor metagenome | biome: anode biofilm in microbial fuel cells | place: USA: California | collected 2010-12-16 | reverse complement strand
TTGAAGATTTACTTCCATTAAATACCAGGCAGGACAAGCCACTTCCACCGGCTCCAGCCGTTAAACCGGTCATCATTATCAATATCACGGAAGATCCGATAGATATGCCGGATGATTTCCCCAGGATCGATGCAGGATTCAATGAAAACTGGGCCAACCCGGTATATACCCCTCAGCTTTCAGAAGAAGTATCAAATACGGCAGAAGACACAATTTACAATACCTACTCCATCGAAGTTCAGCCGGAGTTTCCAGGAGGCGAAGTAGCTCTTTACAATTTTCTGAGTGAGAATATAAAGTACCCGCGGATGGCTATTGAGGCTAATATCCAGGGTACGGCAATCATCAGTTTTGTGGTTGAAAAAGACGGAAACTTGTCGAACATCCGGGTAGAACGAGCTCCCGATAATTTGCTGTCGGATGAAGCGATGAGGGTGGTGTCGGCAATGCCGCGATGGATTCCGGGAAATCAGGGCGGCAGGCCCTTCAGAGTAGCTTTTTACCTGCCGGTTAAGTTTAAGTTGGAATAAGGCAAAAATAACCATACGTAATTTACTAATAGAAATGTAGAAATGAAGCACTTTATTTTTATCCTATTGATTGGTTTTTTTTCATTGAACCTTCAAAGTCAAAATATCCATCAGGCTATACACAAAGGGATGATTTGCGATTCGTTATTATGGACTTCCACAGATTACCCGGTAAGACTAAAAAATGATGTCACCGAGCTTGAAAAAACGCTGTCTGATCAGTTAACCCTGTACCCTGAAGATCTGGAAAAGAATGCTGAAATCACCTACCGATTCACAGTAACCTGCGCTGGTATCCATACGCATTCATCTTTAGCATCTCACAAAGGAAACATCAAGGGGCTCTCCGACAGAATTTTAAAAATACTGAATGTAAATTGTTCCTTCATTCCTGCAATGAATTCCGATCAACCGGTCAATTCGTTTTATGAATTGGGAATTAAATTCAGGAAGGGTAAAATATCGGTGATTTTGCAGGATGATTTATAATGATTGCAAATAAACAGGAAGAGGATGTCTTATAAGGTCGAAAATACACGTTGATTTGGTAGTCCGACGACTGAAGCCGTCGGTTCCAATTTTGTAACTAGCTTGAAACCACCGGCTTTAGTCGTTGGAGCACAATCTATTAAAAGGCAAAATCCCATTCAATGTTACTTATGAGACAGCCTCGCTACAAAAAAAAGAGGCTGCTCAGACTTTTGAGACAGCCTCTTCTGAATAAAATAACTATTTCGATTTGCTTAAATCCTATTTTTCCGAATAATCCATCCCGGCCAGCCGTTTGTAGGTCTGGTATCTCCACCGGGCGTTCTGTTCGGACAGGGCATCCAGCCTTGCAGCTTCGCTCGGGAAAGCTTTCTTGAGTGACGCATAACGGACCTCACCGTTGAGGAATTCCTGGAACTGCGACCAGTCGGGCTCTTTGGAATCAAGCTGGAATGGGTTCTTTCCTTCGGCCTCCAGCAGCGGATTATAGCGATACAGTTGCCAGTAGCCTGAATTCACCGCTAATTCCTGTTCATACTGTGTCTTGCCCATACCGTTGCGAATGCCGTGGTTGATACACGGTGCATAAGCAATGATCAGCGAAGGGCCCGGATAAGCTTCAGCTTCTTTGATCGCTTTGAAGTACTGGTTCTGGCTGGCGCCCATCGCTACCTGGGCTACGTAAACATAGCCATAGCTAATGGCCATCAGACCCAGGTCTTTCTTGCGGATCTTCTTGCCCGATGCGGCAAATTTGGCCACCGCACCGGCCGGCGTCGACTTGGAGGCCTGTCCACCGGTGTTTGAATAAACTTCGGTGTCAAGTACAAGCACATTCAGGTCTTCTCCTGATGCAAGTACATGATCCAATCCGCCGTAACCGATATCATAAGCCCAACCATCTCCACCAATGATCCAGACCGACTTTTTAACAAAGTACTGTTTCAGGCTGAGCAGTTCGGCTGCAAAAGCACTATTTTCATTTTCAAGCAACGGGATCAGTTTTTTTGAAGCCTGTTCGGAGCCTTCCGCCAGGTTCATATTTTCAATCCACTCCTGGCATGCCGCTTTCAGTTCTTCATTCAGGCTGCCGGCTATCGCATCCTTCATCCGGAGCGCGATACGTTCCCTGAGCTTTGCAGTACCGACCATCAGTCCATAACCATATTCCGCATTGTCTTCAAACAGTGAATTAGCCCAGGCCGGACCATGTCCGCTGATATTATTCGGACGGTATGGCGTTGATGGTGCAGAGCCACCATAAATTGAAGAACATCCCGTGGCGTTGGAGATGATCATTCGTTCGCCAAACAACTGGGTGATCACTTTAATATAAGGAGTCTCACCACAACCGGCACAGGCCCCTGAAAATTCAAACAACGGCTGTGCAAACTGGCTGTTTTTAACCGATTGTTCTTTCGGAACAACCTTATCTTTGTAAGTAACATTCTTCGAAATATAATCCCATCTGGCGACTTCTCCCAGTTGGGTTTCCAGCGGCTCCATCACCAGTGCTTTTTCCGGTGAAGGACAGTTATCGGCGCAATTCCCGCAACCAGTGCAATCAAGCACACTGACCTGGATGCGGAATTTGTATGCGGCAAATTTGCCTTTGGTGTCCTGGACAGTTGTACCTTCTGGAGCATTTTTTAGTTCATCTTCGGTCAACAGGAACGGCCTGATACAGGCATGAGGACAAACATATGCGCACTGGTTGCACTGAATACAATGTTCAACCTTCCATTCCGGCACATTAACAGCGATTCCCCGCTTTTCAAATTCGGTCGTCCCAGCCATGAACGTCCCGTCTTCCCTTCCTAGGAAGGCGCTTACCGGGAGGTCATCTCCTTTGAGGTGGTTGACCGGTATGGCAACATTTTTCACAAAATCCGGAACCTCGGCTTCATCTTTCACATCGATTCCATTCAACTTTTTCCAGTCAGCCGGAACATCAACTTTTATTACCGCCGATCCTGCATCAACCGCTGCATTGTTCATTTTTACAATTTCTTCGCCCTTATTGCCAAATGATTTGCGGATCATGCGCTTCATTTCTTCCACGGCGAGTTCGTAAGGGATCACACCGGAAATTTTAAAGAATGCAGCCTGCATGATCGTATTGGTGCGGTTTCCTAATCCAATCTCTTCGGCAATTTTTGTGGCGTTGATGATGTAGAAATTGATGTCGTTTTCGGCCAGGTATTTCTTCACCGAATCAGGTAGTTTTCCCTTGGTTTCTTCTTCATCCCAGATGCTGTTCAGCAGGAAGGTCCCTCCCTTCTTTAATCCCTTCAGCATATTGTATTTATCCAGGTAAGAAGGAACATGGCAGGCAACAAAATCAGGGGTAGTCACCAGGTAAGTCGACCTGATCGGCTTATCACCAAAGCGAAGATGCGATGTGGTGATCCCGCCGGATTTCTTCGAATCGTAAGCAAAATAAGCCTGGCAATATTTATCGGTATTGTCTCCAATGATCTTGATGGAGTTCTTGTTTGCACCAACCGTTCCATCGGAACCAAGACCGTAGAACTTTCCTTCGAAAGTACCTTTGGGAACTACACTGAACTCAGCAAGCAACGGAAGCGAGGTAAATGTAACATCATCAATGATACCAACAGTGAACCTGTTTTTGGGCTCGTTCTGTTTCAGGTTATCGAACACCGATATGATCATCGACGGTGTAGTATCTTTGGAGCTTAATCCGTAACGGCCACCCACGATGACCGGAGCATCTTTCTTTCCATAAAAAATGTCTTTGATATCCAGGTAAAGAGGTTCACCATTGGCACCAGGTTCCTTGGTGCGGTCAAGAACGGCAATACGTTTGACGGATTTCGGCAGTACATTCAGGAAATATTTCTCCGAGAATGGCCTGTACAGATGAACGGTAATGAGACCTACCTTTTCACCTTTCGACATTAGGTAATCAATGGTTTCTTTAATGGTTTCCGTAACAGATCCCATGGCGATTATGATATTTTCCGCTTCGGGATCACCATAATATACGAATGGATGATATTCCCGACCCGTCATTTTGGTAATTTCCTGCATAAAATGCTCAACCAGGTCAGGGATCGGATAATAGAAACGGTTACCGGCTTCACGGGCCTGGAAATAAATGTCAGGATTTTGAGCAGTTCCTCTGGTGACCGGGTGTTCCGGATTCAATGCCCTGTCCCGGAAAGCCTGAACTGCCTCAAAATCGAGCAGTTTAGCCATATCCTCATTTTCAAAATATTCGACCTTCTGAATTTCATGGGACGTCCTGAATCCGTCAAAGAAATGCAGGAACGGCACCCGTGATTTAATGGCAACAAGGTGGGCTACTGCGGCAATATCCATGATTTCCTGCACGCTTCCGGTGGCCAGCATGGCAAATCCGGTATGACGGGTACTCATGACATCGCTGTGATCACCAAAAATTGACAATGCATGGGCCGCAAGGCTTCTGGCACTGACATGAAATACACCGGGTAGTAATTCACCTGAAATTTTGTACATATTGGGAATCATGAGCAATAATCCCTGTGAAGCAGTGAATGTGGTTGTTAAAACGCCCGACTGCAGAGAACCGTGAACAGCTCCTGCCGCTCCGGCTTCCGACTGCATCTCCGTTACTTTTAAGGTATCCCCAAATATATTTTTACGGCCATAAGCAGCCCATTCATCAACATACTCTGCCATGGTTGAGGAAGGAGTGATCGGGTAGATTGCAGCTACTTCACTGAACATGTACGCAATATGCGCTGCAGCATAGTTCCCATCGCAGGTAACAAATTTATTATTTTTCATAACTAATTATATTTTAATACTTTAAGATTTTGAAATCCTCTTGAAAAAACAAGTGCGAAATTACTAAATAATATCTACCCGGATGGCCAATACAGCCAAAATCAAATGCCCAAAGCCTTATTTATAACCATTTTAGATTATAATTCCAAAAATTTTTACCCGTTTTATCCCCTAAAAAAACTTCAATGGAGTTCCCTTCAAGTATTCTCAATTAATTCAAAAAAACCTTGTTTATGTATGCAGCTTTATCTATTTTTACGACCCTTTTAAGTATGAAATAATATAAATTGGATTAATTATGGATCTGTCAACAACATATCTTGGGCTGAAGCTGAAAAACCCGATTATTATCGGGGCAAGCAACCTGGTCACCGACCTGAATTTTCTTAAAAAACTTGAAGAAGCGGGTGCTTCGGCAATCGTTTATAAGTCTTTGTTCGAAGAACAAATTCAACTTGAAAATCTTGAAAATTATCATGCCGAAGAAGATTATGGCCACAGGCATGCTGAAATGGGTTCCATGATGCCATCCATTGAAGACACCGGTCCGGCTGAGTTTCTTTATAACCTTGCTCAGGCAAGAAAAGTGTTGAACATTCCGCTCATCGCCAGTCTTAATGCGGTTTACGACGACACATGGTATGAATATGCTAAAAAAATTGCAGAAACAGGTGTTGATGCCTTGGAACTTAACTTTTACGCAGTACCCAGGGAGTTTGATATCGATGATAATTCAATTCTTATGGAGCAACTCGATACACTGGAAGGTGTGAAAAAAGCAGTGAAAATACCGGTCAGTGTAAAACTTAGTCCGTTCTACACCAATCCTCTGTATTGCATTGGTGAAATGGACAAGCGGGGTGCCGATGGTTTTGTGCTCTTCAACCGCCTGTTCCAGCCCGATATCGATCTGAACAAGGAAAGATTACACTACCCGTACATGCTCAGCAATGAGGAAGATAACCGCCTTCCTTTGCGTTTTGCAGGATTGCTTTATGGAAATGTAAAAGCAAGTATTTGCAGCAATACTGGGATCCTTGATGGCAAAGATGTGCTGAAAATGATCCTTGCCGGTGCTGATGCGGTACAGGTGGTCAGTACAATATATAAGCATGGTCCTAAGCAGATCGGTAAAATTATTGCTGAAATGGAAGAGTGGATGACATCGAAGAAATACAATTCACTCGCTGATTTTAAAGGAAAACTGGCTAAAAGGAACATCAAAGATCCTTACGCATACCAAAGGGCCCAGTATGTCGATATCCTGATGAAGTCGAATGAAATCTTTAAAAAATATCCGATAAGATAATTCTGCCAGCAACCGACGGTTTTAGGAGTCGGTGAGAAACGGATTCCAACCGACGGCTTTATTCAACAGCTATTTCATCAACAAACAGCCAGGCTTGATCACCCGCACCGACATGCCATGGTGGACATATTCCCCTGTTAACGCCTTTCACTTTCAGGTAACGTCCATTGATATTCAGCTTTTCGAGTATAAAATCCTTGATGACAGCCTCAGGTATGCTGTCCGGCACTTCATTCTTAATAATTCCTGCCGGTTTATAATGAATATCGTCATCAGAAACCGATATTTCAACCTTTTCCGGCATGAATATCCATGAACGCTGATCCTGTAAGAACGAAACCGATACTTTGCTGATTTTTCGTTTATCGCCCATATCGATCGTCGCTTCGGCATCAACGCCCTGGTAACCTTGCCACGATCCGGTCCTGAAATTCGGTCCTCCCCTTTGCCCGTCTATCAGTGCCATATCTCCTCCTCCCGTATACTGAGTGCTGTAACTGTTTTTTAAGCTGATGGTCCAGTTATGGTCAATCTTATAAAAGGATGATGATATAAGCTTGCTCCTGATTTCTGCATCGGTTGTTGCATAGGATCTTAGCGTTGTCGTTTCTGACATCCGGATGGGATCTAGATATGGCAAATAATTGGCCTCTGTCTGTTGGCCATCATTCGTGTAAAAAATATAGGCATCCTTTTCCAGATGCCTGATTTGAACAGTCAGGCTATCCTGGAATGAGCCTGCTGATGCCTGGAAAAATGGCACAGGAACGATCAGGTGCTCGGTGATCGCTGAAACAGGCCTGTCCATCTTTTCTATTCCCCATTCAGTATTTGGTTCAGGTCCCATATTGAAAACCAATTCACCCCCGGTCATGACCTGCTCATGAGTCAGATATGATTTAGCCAGACTGTGACCATTCAATGATGCAGATTGGATATAAATATTCGCGCCATTGTTGCTCTCAGCGCTTATTGTAAAATCTTTTCCATTCTCAAGATGAATGGTCATCTCTTTGAACAATGGACTTCCAATGGCGTAATATCCAATACCGGGAGTTACAGGATAAAATCCCATTGCGCTCATGACAAACCATGCCGACATTTGTCCGCAATCTTCATTTCCACATAGGCCGTCCGCTCCAGCCCCATATAGTTCGTCCATAATCTGCCGGGTAAGCTTTTGTGTCTTTGCCGGGTTGCCGACATAATTATAAAGGTAAGCCATATGGTGACTTGGTTCATTTCCGTGAGCATACTGTCCGATCAATCCGGTAATATCTGATTGTTCACGGCCGCTTAACTGCTCTGAGGCAGAAAACATCTCATCCAATTTCTTTTCAAAGAGTGCGTCACCTCCCATCAATTCAGCCAATCCACTGATGTCTTGCGGCACATAAAAAGTATACTGCCATGTATTGGCTTCGGTAAGCATGAAGTTAACCTCAGTAGGATTAAAAGGCTCGGTGAAGATCCCATTCCGTTTTCCTCTCAGAAATCGGGTATCCGGATCAAAGATGTTTTTATAGGATTGGGCCCGTTCGATATAATACCTGTAATCCTGTTCTAATCCCATTTTTTTTGCCATTATGGCAATGCACCAGTCATCATATGCATATTCAAGCGTTTTTGATACCGCTTCCCCTTCTGCTTCAGCGGGTATGTAACCGCTTTCTTTATAAAACTTTAACCCGAAATGATCAGCTGAAGCACTCGCTACCATAGCAGCATAGGCTTTATCCTGATCAAAATTGTTTATACCTTTAATATATGCATCAGCAATGACCGGTACGGCATGGTAACCAATCATGCAAAATGTTTCATTACCAGCCAGTTCCCATACCGGTAACAATCCCCTTTTTTCGTAAATATCCAGGAAAGTCTTAATAAAATCGGTTGTCCGCTTGGTTTGCAAAATGGTCATCAGGGGATGAAGTGTACGGTAAGTATCCCAAAGGGAAAACACAGTATAGACGTCAAAATCCACAGCTTCATGGACTTTACCATCATGTCCACGGTACTTACCGTCGATATCTGAAAACAAATTGGGCACCAGGTAGCAATGATACAGGGCTGAATAAAACTTGATTTTATCTTCATGTTTCCCTCCTTTCACCTCAATTCTTCCAAGTTCCTTTCGCCATGATTCCTCAGCCTGCTCCCTGATCAGCCCAAAATCCCAACCAGGTATTTCCTGTTCCAGGTTTTTCCGCGCTCCGTCAGCACTTACCGCTGAAAGACCAACCTTTACCATGATTTTTGAATTCTTTTCTGTGGAATACCTGACAAATGCCTGGATATCTTTCCCTGTTGCCACCACGGAATCTGGAGAAATCTGACCATCAGAAGCTATTCCAAAGCCGGTAAATGGTTCAGAAAATGAAGCGTAAAAGTAAATGATCTGGTCGTCAGCCCACCCGGATGACCTTCTGTAACCACTGATATCATGATCATTGATAATATTCACTGAAAGTTCGGTAATATTTTCCGTGACCACCGATTCGGTCAGATCAATGATAATATATGCTTCATCGGATTTTGGAAAAGTATACTGATGCATGCCACATCTGCTGGTTGTGGTCATTTCAGCTTTAATTCCATAATCCTTAAGCAGAACCTTGTAATAACCGGGTGCTGCTTGCTCATCCTGGTGGGAGAAACGAGACCGGTAACCTGGCACATGATCACTTCCAGGTCTGATCCTCACCCCCCCTGTCATCGGCATTATTCTTACATCTCCGTAATCGCCGACACCGGTCCCGCTCAGGTGTGTATGGGAAAAACCAAGGATGGAAGAATCTGAATAATGGTACCCCGAGCATGCATCCCAGTTGTCTTTTCGAGTATCGGGGCTCAATTGAACCATTCCAAAAGGCATCGATGCACCTGGAAATGTGTGTCCGTGTCCGTCTGTCCCAATAAATGGATTGACAAAATTCAAGACATCTCCGGGATTATTCCCGGAACACCCAGCCATCATGATAAGTATAATAAAAGGTATGGTCTTTTTCATCATCTTGTGATTAGAAATAACTTGGGGAAGTTTTAATTTCATTGCTGAATAGGTTACGGATAGAATAAGTAAAGCCTGGTTGAACAGCATATGCACCAATTTGGCCAGATTTATCAAGTGCAATAATGCCCACCTGGTAATCCCTGGTATCCCTATTCTTTTCGGCTATACGTCGAATGGCCTCAACGCAGGCTTCACGGGGATTCGCCCCATTGCGCATTAATTCAACCACCAGGAAAGCACTGAGCGATCGCATCACCAATTCCCCTAAGCCTGTAGCCACAGCCGCCCCTACCTCATTATCCACATATAAACCGGCTCCGATAATAGGGGAGTCACCAACGCGGCCATGCATTTTATAAGCAAGCCCGCTGGTCGAACATCCTCCAGCTATATTCCCGTTGATGTCAATTGCCAGCAATCCGACAGTATCATGGTTCTCAATATTGATCACAGGTTGATAGTGACTTTTAACTTTCCATTCCTCCCAAGCCAATCGGGCCTTTTCAGTGAGGAGGCCCTGTTTTTCAAATCCATTTTCAAGGGCAAATTGCAATGCTCCGTCACCGGATAACATGACATGAAGTGTCTTTTCCATGACCATGCGGGCAACAGAAACCGGGTGCATAATATCTCTGAGGAAAGTTACGGATCCTGCCCTGCCCTTTTCATCCATGATGCATGCGTCGAGGGTGACTATCCCGTCACGGTCAGGAAGCCCTCCAATGCCGACTGATAAATTATCCGGATCTGCTTCAATAAGCCGGATACCTTGCTCTACGGCATCCAGTGCACTTTTCCCGTTCTCAAAACATTGCCATGACACCTCATTTGCTTTGTGACCAAAGTCCCAGGTTGAAATAACAACCGGCAGCATTTTTTCTTCCTGAACGGCAGAAGGAACTGAGGCTCTTGCAGAACTATGCTCAAATATCAGGGCAGCAGAAGCAAGGGAGCCACTGATGATAAAATTTCTCCGGTCCATTAACTAGTTGTATATAAAGGTCGGTTCAAATTAATAAAAGGTAAAGTAGTTATAAACAGGATGCAGATCAACGGAATGATAAAAGCCACTGAACTTGATGTAAGATCAGCGACAAATCCCATAACAGGTGGAACAATTGCACCTCCGACAATTGCCGTGACCATTAACCCCGACAATTCATTGCTTCTTTCCGGCATAGCATCAACGGTGATACTGAAAATCAGCGGGAAGATATTCGCAAAGCCCAAACCGGCCAGGAAAATACCGGCAATAGCCAGTGCTTTTATCCCAATAAATAGTAAAAGAATCCCAAGGATAGAAATGATAAGCGAAATTTTCAAAAATGTTTTCGCCGATAACCAATTAAGGACAATAGCTCCTGTAAAACGTCCTGTCATTAAAGCAATGAAAAAGAAAAGGGTTCCCAGCAGGCCAAGTTTTGTAATGTCAAGTCCGTAAGTATCCTGCAAGTATATGGGTAAGCCGGAACTCATGGATACTTCAGCCCCTACATATAAAAATATCCCCAGCACCATTAAAAGAATATACCTGTGCCGGAGAAGAGCAAATCCTGATGAAAATGTTGCCCTGGTGACTTTTTCCGTTTCCTGGTTTTTAACTTTAGTAAATAGAATCCAGATTATCGTTAGGAAAATTGCTATGGAATATGCAGGAAACATCACTTTCCAATCCTTGTTCCAATAATTGTATGCGGCAAGAGGGATGAGTGCACCTGATAATGATCCTATGGCCTTGATAAACTGGGCCAGTGATAAATTACGGGAATATTTACCGGAAGGGGAAACATCCCGCATCAGGGGATTACCGGATACCTGTAAAAAAGTGGCACCTGCTCCCAGTAATAATAATCCGGCCAGTAGGGCAAGGAAGCTGGAGAATTTGGCAGTCATCGGTATAAGTAAACCAAGCAAAGCAAGCGCTAAACCTGAAAGGAGGATAGATTTTTTCCCATATTTATCCTGGGCGATTCCAATGGGTAGGGATAATAGTCCAAACATCAGAAATCCCATAAATGGGATCAATTGAGCCATGAAATTAGATAGTTCAAACTCCTGCTTGATCAAACCGGTCAGAGGCCCGACAACATCGCCAAAACCCATGCACAGGAATGCCATGAAAACGGGAATAGAGGTTAAAGAATTGGTTCTTTGGTTCATTAGTATTGATTTATCTGTTAATAATTGGTGCCTGTTAACCAAGCGAAAATAACCAGATTTTCAATACAATTTCGGATGAGTTTCACAAGAAGAGGCGGTAAGTATAAAAGAATAAAGGGTGCCCCCCGGCACCCTTTACTTAAACCCAAAATCATGAAAAAACAAATGGATTATTTCTTCAATCTGCTATTTATCCTAAAATTTTAAAAAGGTAATATCAGAAATAGCATATTATTTAAAAATTTTTTATTTTTTTCACTCTTACCAATTTTTTCGAGGATGCTTTTCGCCTTACTATTGTAATAATGATCTGATTTTAAGGCTATTTCATTAAATACCACATCCGCTTGACTAATTTCACCAGCAGCAAGGTGTGTAAGGCCTAAATACCATTCAGCATTTTCAATGTAGAGATTTTTACCATCATTGATAATGGTCTCAAACATTTTTACAGCCTTCGGGTAATTTTTAATTTCAATATTAGAAATCCCGGAATAGTAAATGACGGCAATATTTGACGGGTCGGTGGTTAAAATTTTATCAAATAAACCCTCGGCGGTCTGATAGTCATTCTTACTGAAATATCGTAATGCTTCAGCCATATCAACATTGGAACGTGAAAGTCCAATGGTTTCCGGATTATAGTATTCTTTGAATAATTTTTCATATGAAACACCTCCGGGATTGATCAACAGTAAACCACCTATGATCATACCGACCATCAGTACTGAGGCTGCAGCATACCAGTACTTCCTGGTTATGTGTACAATCTTGACAAGTTTTTTATCCGCCAAATTGATCTCCTGCTGTGCTTCAATACACTTAGCCCTGAAATCAATCAGGTCTTCCTCGAGCAATACTTTTGAAAGCTCTTTTTCAAGATTGTATTCCAACGCCAAATCCCTGTTAGAGGTTAATTCGGCTTCAAATTTCTTCCGGGAGTCACTATCCAGTTCTCCGTCGACATATTCGTCGATCCATTCGGTATATCTTACTCTATTCATAATCAGATAAATATTTTTTAAAATAAGGATCGTTTATAATCGAATTTTTTAATTTCTCTTTACACATGAATTTCCTTGTCTTGGCATATTTTTCAGTCTTGAAACCCATAATGTCAGCAATCTCTTTTAAAGAGGTTTTTCCCATAAATAACCGCAGCACTTTCTGACAGTCCTGGCTGAGCCTGAGAAAATGCTGTTGAAACAGCCTGTATTTCTCATAATCTTCTTCAGGTTGCTCTGAAAGAAAATTATCCTGAAGCTCACTCAGGTCTTCCATCTCGAGAAATTCATTACTGAATACCCGCCGGTCCAGCCGTTGAAGCCAGAGGTTCCTGCAAATGGAGTATAAAAACGTTTTAAAAGAACTTGTTAATATCAGGTTTTCCTTTGCAATCTTTCGATACAATACAACCAGTGCATCCTGGAACACATCTTCAGCGTCAGTTTCAGTTCCGGAGTTGGTGGTGATTAGAAATTTGATTGTGGGGTAATACTCTTTGTATACGTACCGAATTATCCCATTATCCCTTTTCTTCAGACCGTCTATTATAGATTCATCAGTATAAAAAGTCATTCAACGGTGTTTTATCATTGATTAGCTCAAAAGGTAATACGTGTTATAAAATTAAATTTGAAATATTTATTAACAAAAAGATTCTCAAAAATTTAATGGTCAATTTTTTATGCAATGATAAAATAAATGCCTTAATTTGTAACGGTCTATTCTGAAATTGCTCGCGTTTTTTTGTTTTTTGTTAAAAATCGTATTACTTTTTAACTTAATCGTGATTAAAACGTAAAATAAGGTATTGCCGCTTAAAAAATACCTTTTTTGACTCAACCGGATTTAATTATTAACAAAACGCCAAACTTAAAATCATGGAAAAAGCAATTTTCAGGATCCTATTCCTAGGTCTCTTCTCAGCAAGCACTTTGTTATCATTCTCTCAAACCGGATACGACTATTCCGGAATCGTAGTATACCAGAATGGCAATCCTTTGAATGGGGTAATTGCAACACTTCAAGCATCTGATGGCTCAGTTGTTGGCATTGACACTACAGATAATTCAGGCACCTACCTGTTTTCAGAAATTTCAGCAGGAACGTATACGATTAATTTTGTAATGAATGCAGTCTCCGATGGAGTTGAACTCGACGATGCTTATATGATATTGGAATATCTGGATGGCGAAAGAGAATTTGATGAAATCCAATTTCTTGCTGCTGATGTCAATGGGAATGGAGTTATCAATATGGGCGATCACCAGATGATCGTAAATCATTATTTGAACCGTGGGAATCCATTTCCTGAAGCCTGGGTTTTTGAACCGGCCACGATTCAAATCCCATCAGAATCCAGAGATGGAGAACTTAAATTAGGCTCCTCCTCAGGTGATGTGAATGGCTCCTTGCAACCAGATCCAAAAAAGAACGAAATCTTCTATGAAAATCCTGACTTTCAACTCATTAAAAAATCGACCGATCCAATCGCTTTTATTGTGACCTCGCCCGATAACCTCATGCTTAACGGAATGCACCTCATTTTCCGGATTCCCGAAGAATTGAACTTTATCCGCATGGAATCAGCCGTTCCAGGTATCGATTATTGTTTAAAAGACGGCTTATTAAAAGTCACCTTTACGGACGCAACAAGGAATGGCTTTGAATTGCTCAATGACAAACCGTTTCTTACCATTATCACAGAAGAAAAAAATACAAGGCCTTATGGGAACAGTTACCATATTGCCCTGGGGGATGACAGCCATTTTATGGGCATCGACGGAATGCTTTTATCCGGTGTTAAACTTAGTGTGCCTGACATCACTGTGGTCAATCAGTCAGATTTCAGCCTTAAATCCTATCCAAATCCTTTCCTGAGCAACCTGACACTGGAGTACCAATTAGCGGAAGAAGGAATGGTATCGATCAGCCTGTTCGACCAGTATGGCCGGCTGATCATGGATATTGAAGATGGCTATTTCAGTGCAGGTGAGCACATGGTCAAATTAGACGGTTCAAGCCTGGCCCCGGGGATTTATCATTATTCGATCAAAATTGACGGACAAATCCGGCAGGTGGATAACGGAATTATAATTAAATCCAAATAAGCGGCGTTTTATATTAAATCCGAAAGGAGTATCCGAGGGTACTCCTTTTTTTTTTAAACTTATATGCAAATTTTTATGTAATTTAGCTTTATACCTTGATTAATGATTTGCATGAGAAAATATCAACATCTGCTGTTTTTATCTGCAATTCAGACTCCGGTTAAATTGCTCGTTAAAAAAAACTTTTTGTCCGTAATATTCATTCTTCTCCTCCCGTTTTGTTCAGTCAGCCAATCATCATCAGAATTCAACCGGCTGACACGGAAAGCACAGGTGATGAAATTCCGTGTTGAATATGACAGTTCACTATATTACTACCAAAACCTGAAGGACCTTATTTCAACGACCGGGGATGATCGTCTTGAAATAATGAACAGGATTGACCTGGCGGATATTTACGTCCTTCGCCGTGAATATGAAAACGCAAAAACAGAACTATCTCTTGCTTCAGCAGAAATTGCAAGCATTTTTCCAGACGATGGCTATTTATTGACGGAACTCTGGCAGGTGAAGGGAAGCCTGCTGCTGGCAGAGGAACAATTGGATTCAGCCAAACAGTATTTCTTTGACGCAATTAGAATCAAGACTTCTTTATTTGGACAGACCGACACATCTCTCCATTATGCATATAATAAGCTGGGTAATCTCTACCTTTTACAGTCACTTTATGACTCCGCGGTCTTTTGTCATCAATTTGCGCTGAAGCTTTCACTATTAAAACTTGATACGGTAAATTTTCTTTCCGCCTCCTCTTACCAAAACCTCGGGATAGCAGCACACAGGAAAGGTGATTATAAGCTTGCAGAGCTTTGTTATACCAAATCCCTCGAATTTAAAGAAAAACTATTTGATGAAAATGATCAAGCACTAGCTAAAATATACGGAAATCTAGGTAAATTTTTTTTTGATTTATCTAACTATGAAATGGCATTATACTATTATGATAAATCAGAAAAATCACTTCTTACTCGCTATGATAGAAATGATATCCTTTTTGCTCATCTATACTGGAACAAAGGAAACGTATATACGCAACAGGGTGATTATTTCAAAGCGACAACTTATCTTTCAAAAGCGTATTCAATTTTTATTAATCATTTTGGTCAAAATAATCAAGATGTTTCAAAGTTGTCATTGGATTTTGGATTTGCTTATGAAAAGAAGGGGGATTTTTATTCAGCAATCGAATATTACCGAAAGGCTGCAGCCAATAAAAGCGATGCTGGCATTATTAAGATTTACAGGAATCTCGGTAATATTTACCAGAAGATCAATGAAGCGGATAGTGCGGACAAATTTTATAAGTTGTCCATTACTTATGCCAGCCATTTCTTTTCAGGCAATAGTTTTGATCTTGCCCTTTGTTACCAGTATTATGGGGAGTTCCTGGCAAACAATGAAAATGATGGAAAATCAATGGAATATTATGCCATGGCCTCCTCCATTTTTGAACAGATTTTTGGCCACCAGGGAAAAGATCTCGCCAATGTTTATCTGTTGGAAAGCAGGTATTACCTGAAGCAAAAAAATTATAATGATGCCCTGAAAAAAATCCAGTCTGCCCTAATCACCCTGCTTCCATCCTTTAAAGCTATGGATCCCCGGGTTAATCCTTCGATTGATGAAATCGTTTTCGATTTGTACCTGCCCAACGTATTAGACCAGAAAGCACTTATTTTAGCCGAAAAATACAAACAGAGTAAGGATCTTGAAGATCTGAAATCGAGCCTGGAAACCATTTATCTGACACTGGCTGTCATTGAGGAAATCCGAAAAACTTATACAGAAGAAGAAAGCCAGTTTATTCTCAACAATGAAGCCCGGAACTTAATTGACGACGGCGTTAAAATCACCCACAAGCTCTATACAGATACCGGAAACAAACAATTCCTGGCAGAATCCTTTCATTTCAGTGAAAAAGGGCAATCGATCATTTTACTGAGCGCCCTCAGAGGACTTAAAGCCCAGTCGACAATCGATATCCCGAAAAGCTCACAGGATTATGAGAATAATCTCTTACGCGATCTTGCCACATACAACAACCTGTTATACCAGGAAAAACAAAAAAAGAAGCCCGATGATACAAAAATTCAGATCTGGAGCGACCTGGTCTTCAGCCTTGGCCTGGCCTATGATAGTGTCATGAATTCTTATGAAAAACTATATCCTGATTTTTTCAGGTTAAAATACAATTATTCAACCATAACGGCCGATTCGGTGATTAGTTGTTTGCCTGAGGACCAGGTGATGATCGAATACCACCTTTCTGATTCTGCTATTTACAGCTATATGTTGACGAATAAAGAGCTACTCAGTGCAAAATACGATGACCGGAATGTTTTTAATCATAAAATTGACAGCTTTATCCGGCAATTTATTAGGAATGACTATTTCAATGCAGATCAACAACAACTTGATGCACTAATTTCTCTATCCACATATTTATACGATGCGCTCATCAGACCGTTTGAAGAAGAAATCAGGGGTAAAAGGATCATCATTGTACCGGATGGTCAACTTGGTTATTTATCATTTGACTTATTAATCGACGCACAAAAACTTGGCAATTTTCGTTCCTATAATGAACTTCCATGGCTCATAAAGAGCAATCCCATCAGTTACAGCAGTTCAGCAACCATCTATTTTGAACAAATGAGGTCATCCACTGAAAAAGTCTCGTCCGACCTGCTGGCATTTGCACCATCTTATGATTTTAACAGTTTGACCAGGGATGCAGGGACTGTGGATTCCGTCAGGATGAAACTGAGCCCGATCACCGGTATCAAAGAAGAAATTCATTCTATTGCCGGTATGTTCAGGACGGAAAAGCGGTTCGATGGCGAAGCCACAGAAGATTACTTTAAGAAACATGCGGGAAACTACGGGATACTTCATCTTGCCATGCATACAGTCATCGACAATAAAAATCCGTTATACTCCAAATTGGTCTTTTCACCTCCCGGTCATGAATCAAAGGAGGACGGATACCTGAACACATTTGAACTTTTCAGGCTTCATCTTCCAGCCCGGCTTGCTGTATTAAGTGCTTGTAATACGGGTATTGGAAAGCTTGAAAAGGGAGAAGGGATCATTAGTCTGGCCAGAGGATTTTTTTATGCCGGCATACCGAGTGTTTTAATGACACTTTGGGAGATTGAGGACCATAGCAGCGCAGATCTTATGGCGCTATTCTATGAATACCTCAAAAAAGGCTATCCCAATGATATCGCTCTGCAAAAGGCAAAAATCACTTATTTGGAAAATTCAGGGAAACTCCAGGCCCATCCCTATTTTTGGGCCGGGTATGTTTGCCTTGGAAAGACCAGCCCGATTGAATTCCAGGCTTCGAAATGGCATTTTTCATACCTGATTATCGGATGTATTTTACTGATAATTATTGTTTTAACATATTTATTTATTAACAACCGGGTATTTTTTCATAAAAAAAGGAATTAACATAAAAAAAAGGCTCAATTCGAATTCCTGAAATAATTTTAGCATGTTAAGAACCAGTTTTATCAGATATGCGATCACCAGCATATTCATTTTGTTGTTTATCCTGACCCGGGGTACATTCAGCCCGGCGAAAGCCCAATCAAATATACCTGCAGAGCTTCAGCATCAGCTTAAAAGCCTGAAAAGGGAAAATTATTTTGATGAGGCATTGCGTTTAATTGAAACTTTCCTTGATACTTTGCAGGATCAGGACAATTACCGGAAAGAATTTGAAGCCACCCTGATGATGGCTGATATTCATCGAATGAAAGGCCAGTTCCAGCAATCGGAATATTTGCTGGATTCGATGCGGACATCACAAACAATGCGTTTAATAAGCCAGGAGTATGATCCATTGCTGGCACAGTTTCATGTCGTGCAGGGAACGCTTCATCTCACCCGGGGGGAATTGAAAAAAGGCCATTCATCCATTGAAAAAGCAGTCAGGATCTACTCAGGAAGGATTGGGCAGGAAGATACCCTGCTGGCTCCATGTTACAATAAGCTCGGAAATTATTACTTCTTCACAAAGAATTTTGATTCAGCCATGTACTGGTATAAAAGGGCATTAAATATCTGTGATAAAAAGAAAGACGCCCTGGAAGACCGGTCGTCTTACCTGCAGAATATTGGTATTATCCACCTTGAAAATTTTGAATACCAGCAAGCCGAAACATATTTTTTAGAATCACTTCGTTTAAAAGAAATCCTGTTTTCCAGCAATAGTTTTTCCCTGGGAAGGCTATATTTGAACCTGGGAAAATTTTATCAGGATATTTCCGCACTTGATAAAGCGCTCATCTATATAACAAAAGCCGAAAAAATATATTTATTAAATAAAAATCCGGCTTCACTAGAATTAGCAAGTATTTATTGGAATAAAGGCTTGATATATTATTTGACCGGTGATTCGGAATCGGCGATCACATTTCTGTTCAATGCCAAGCAGATCATTGATTCCGTATTTTCGGAAAACCAAAATCTGCTGGCGTCTTTAAATTCTGATATAGCTAATGTTTACCGGTACACCGGGCAATATGACAAGGCGATAGATTACTATCGAAAATCTATGTTGGGAGCTGACCTGGTATTAAAAATCAAGACATTAAGGAATCTAGCATACCTGTATCACCTGGAAGGTGATTTGGTCAAAGCGGATTACTACTTTGATCAGGTGTTGGCCACCATGAAAACCGGAAGTGACAATTATAATCCCGATAAAGGCCATGCATTTTTACATTATGGTTATTACTTACTGGACAAGGGTAGCGATAGTGCGATTTTCTACCTCAACCATGCGTTCAGTCTGTTTAATGCCGGAAAGGGATTCCATGACAGAGAAGTAGCAGCAACCCTTTATACTATTGGTGATTATTATCTGAAGAAAAATGACCTGTCCAACGCACTGAATTATTATCAAAAGAGCCTGGTAGCCATTTCAGCAACATTTAATGATACTAATATTATGTCAAATCCAGAGCTTGAAATCCTTGATCCTGATGTTAGAGCCGTCAATGCCTTGAATAAAAAAGCCGATTGTGCATATCGAATGTATCATGATTCCCATAATGTTCAATACTTGATTTTATCGACAAAAACCTATGCCCTGTGTGTAGACCTGATTGAGCAGGTGCGTCAGATGATCAAGGCTGAAGAAAGCCAGATGCATCTGCTAAGAAGCTTGCATCAAACTTATAATCAAGCTATTGAAAATTGCCTTTTGACGTACGAAGTGACAGGTGAAAAGGAGTGGTTGACCAAGGCATTTGAATTTTCAGAGCGCGGAAAATCAATGGTTTTGTTAAAAGAGTTGAAAGATGCCCATGCGAAGGAGATGGGGCTCATCCCCTCAGAATTGACAACCCTGGAAAAAGAAATAAAGCGAAACATCTATCTTTACAGGAATAATATTTGGGAAGAGGAAAACAAGGATGTCCCCGATGAGAAAAAGCTTGTTTTCCTCAGATCAAATTTATTAGTTTATGAGAGAAAGAGTGATAGTCTAAAAAGTTCCCTTGAAAACAATTTCAAGGATTATGATAAATTCAAATATGATCCTTCGGTAGTCACAGTTAAACAGCTTCAGCATATTCTCGATCAAGATGAAGTTATCCTGGAATATACGCTCGGTGATAAGTTCAACTATATTTTCCTCATCTCACCATATCAATTTATCGTAAAAAAGACAATTAAAAACGAATCACTGGAAGCGGACATTTTTGCACTCAGGGACAACCTTGATTTTAATCATGTTTCAGAATACAATTTTCAGGATTTCATGGAATTTCAATTGACTGCGTTTAAATTATACGCCAGACTCATTAAGCCTGTCGAGGATTATCTTACTGATAAAAGAATAATAATTATCCCGGACGGAGAGCTGAATTATCTTTCATTTGAGTCTCTTGTGCAATCCATTACATGGACAAATTCGATTAGTTTCAGAAATTTGCCATACCTTATTAAAGTGTGCCCGGTCAGTTATGCGCCCTCCGGAACCATTTTTGCTCTTGAAAACAAGGGGCATTCGCCTTCACTTGATAAAGGTGTGCTCGCGTTGGCGCCGAGCACCAGTATGATCACCAGAACATTTCTCGCCAATAATCAATTATTGGCTGAGCAACTTAAAAATGACCTGGACCTTCCGGGTGCTACCTGGGAGGCTGATAATATCCTGAAAATCATTAAAGGTAAAAAACTAGTCGGTGAAGAAGCTACAGAAGCGGAGTTCAAAAATCTGGCTTCATCTTTTGATATTCTGCATTTTGCTACTCATACTCACATTGATAACAAAAATCCATTATATTCTAAACTTGCATTTTATCCTTATGCTGGATTTCATGAAGATGGTGTTCTGCATACCTATGAGATTTATAACCTGCAGCTTAAAGGAGAACTTGCTGTGTTGAGTGCATGTAGCACGGGCAGTGGCAAACTGGAGCAAGGTGAAGGAGTAATCAGCCTTGCCAGGGCTTTCACTTATGCTGGTATACCCAGTGTGGTTATGACACTCTGGGATGTTGAAGATGTCAGCACCGGAAATATCGTGCCTGCCTTCTATTACCTTCTCAGAGAAGGATTCGAAAAAGATGTGGCATTAAGGCAATCCAAACTCAGATACCTGGAAATGACCAAATCTGAGATTGAAACTCATCCTGCATTCTGGTCAGGATTTGTTTTATACGGAAATAATCGCGGTTTCAGACAAAAATCAGATAATATCCTTACAATTTCATTGGTAATTCTGGGTGGTTTAATTATTTTGTTTTCTTTTGTGATCATAAGAAAATATATCCTTTATCGAAAAAAGTTAAACCTCGTTGGCATCAGTTTACCCACGGAATTTCAGCCAAAAGACGGGCTTTGAGCAAGTCAGGCAGTTCATTGCTGAAAAGTGCATCTCGGAGATGGGACGTCGCCGGGTTGCCGAAATATCGTTCAGTAGCGATGATGACCTGATTCGCCGACAACTGAAGGAAACCCGTGAATTCCTTACGATCCTGGAAACCAGGATGCCATTTCCTGCCCAGGATTTTCTGGATCTCTCACCCGTCTTGCAACGCATTCAAATCCCCGGTAGTTATCTACTACCGGATGAAATGGCAGATCTTAGAATTTCATTGTTCACGATTCAGGCTTGCCTGAATTTTTTCCGACAGCCATCGGCACAATCTTTTTTTCACTTAATGGCGCTGGCAGGTGATCTGGAGATTCCAGCCAGCATACTGCGGGAAATAGAGCGTATAATGGACGATAAAGGACATATTCGTGACAATGCTTCTCCTGAACTGAGCAGGATACGGCGTAACATTCGTGACAAAGCTGTGGAAACTGAAAAACTGATCGGGCGCTTGCTTAGCACAGCAAGAAGTTCAGGATGGACTTCCTCAGATGCGGAAGTTACCCTGAGCGACGGGAGGCTTGTCATTCCAATCTGGGCCACGCATAAAAGAAAGATCAGGGGGATCATCCATGATGAATCAGCCAGTGGCCAAACTGTATTTCTTGAACCTGAAAGCTGCCTGGAGATAAACAACGAGATCAGGGAACTTGAAAATGCCGAGCGGAGGGAAATTATCCACATCCTCACACTATTCAGTGATTTACTCAGACCTGAAACGGACACACTGATGAAAGCATACGAATTCCTTGGCGAAATGGATTTTATCAGGGCTAAAGCAAGCTTTGCCATGGAGACGGAATCGGATGAACCCATGATTTATGCTGATCCGGCGATTGATTGGATCAATGCAAGGCACCCACTCCTGTCACTATCGCTGAAATCAAAAAATAAGACGATTGTACCTCTCAATCTAAAACTTGACGGGCAGGACAGGATACTTATCATAACCGGTCCCAATGCTGGTGGAAAATCAGTTTGCCTGAAGACAGCTGGCCTTATCCAATACATGCTTCAATGCGGGATCCTGGTACCGGCAGACCCGGATTCTAAAACCGGAATCTTTGAAGATATTTTCATCGACATTGGAGATGAGCAATCTCTTGAAAATGATTTGAGTACATATAGTTCTCATTTACTGAATCTTTCATTTTTTATAAATAACTGCAACACAAGAAGTCTTTTTCTGATCGATGAACTCGGTACCGGCACTGATCCGTCGCTTGGAGGGGCCATTGCTGAAGCTGCGCTTGAAAAATTAAGCGAAACAGGATCATTCGGCGTTGTCACGACACATTATTCCAATTTAAAACTACTGGCCGGAAAGGTACCGGGCATAATCAACGGTGCTATGCTATTTGATACCCAGAAGTTAAGGCCATTATACATCCTGGCATCCGGTAAACCCGGGAGTTCATTTACTTTTGAAATAGCCAGGCGAATAGGCTTCCCGGAAGAAGTGATCCAGATGGCAATTCTGAAAGCCGGGACAACCCACCTGGACTTTGAACGACAGCTTCAGGAGGTAGAAACCGAAAAGCTTCGTCTTGAACAGAGGCTGAAAGAATTCCAGGTGGCTGACGGATTTCTTGGCGAGCTGATTGAAAAATACGAATCGATGAAATCAGAACTGGAAAAAAGTCGCAAGGAAATCCTTGAAAAAGCCAGGCAGGAAGCCAGAGATTTGCTGGAGCAATCCAATCGTATCATTGAAAATACAATCCGGCAGATCAGGGAAGCACAGGCGGAGAAGGAGAGTACACGTTCAGCCAGGTCTGAAATTGAATCTTTCCGTCAGAAAATCACAGCTTTATCGCCATCCCCTTCGAAAGTCCCAGTTCCTGAACAAAAGCCTGAAAAGCATCATCTCTTCAGGCCTGGTGACTGGGTTACGGTTGAAGGCAAAGAAGATCCCGGAATTATTCAGAGGGTTAAAGCAACAGAGGCACTTGTCGATTTTGGAGGTATAAAATTTACCTTTCCACTCAAACAGCTTTTTCCAGCAAAAGCTCCTGCAAGAAAAGCAAAAGGTCATATTTCACCTTATATAAAAGATCTTAATGAAAAATCAGTCAATTTCAAGCTCACCCTGGATTTAAGGGGAAAAATGGCTGATGAAGCATTGCAAATGGTCCAAAAATATCTTGATGACGCTTATCTGCTAAGAATAAAGGAAGTCAGCATCCTGCACGGCAAAGGCGGAGGGATTTTACGCCGGGTAATCAGGGATTATCTTGCCGGAACAGACGAAGTCATATTGTTTGAAGATGAACAACCCGATCGCGGAGGAACTGGAATTACCCGGGTGGTCCTGAAATAAACTTGAAAAAGAAAAAAAGATACGCTTACTAAAAATAGAATCCCGGATAAGCTCTTAAAAAAAAACATTACTTTTGTAAGTCCAAAATATAAAACATTTTTGTAAATGACTGACAACCAATTACAAAGATAAACTAACAAACAACCAAAATTACTTTGTTCACCAAAATCAGAACTTATGGGGCTTGCACGAAAATCTTCCGATTTAAAAAAGAGGATGCGTGACGCGCTGCGCGGAGGCGGCGACGAAGCGATCCAGAAACAGAAAGCGACCGGTAAACTGACTGCCAGGGAAAGGATCCTGGCCTTACTCGATCCCAAATCATTTCACGAATATGACCTTTTTGTCGAACATGCCGGCAAAGATTTTGACATGGATAAGAAATACCTTCCCGGCGACGGGGTAATCACCGGAACAGGTGTTCTTTCAGGGCATCCGGTGTGCATTTTCGCGCAGGATTTTACGGTTGCAGGGGGGTCACTTGGATACATGCATGCAAAAAAGATCACCAAGATCATGGATCATGCCATGAAGCTCAAAGTCCCGCTTATCGGGATCAATGACTCAGGTGGTGCGCGAATCCAGGAAGGAGTTAATTCACTGGCCGGCTACGGTGAGATTTTTTATCGCAATACACAGGCTTCTGGGGTGATTCCACAAATTTCAGTCATTCTTGGCCCTTGCGCCGGAGGTGCAGTCTACTCCCCTGCCCTCACCGACTTCGTTTTCGTCGTGGATAAAATTTCCAAGATGTTCATCACCGGGCCTGAAGTGATCAAAGCCACCATCGGTGAAGAAATCTCCATGGAAGACCTCGGAGGTGCCCGGGTTCATGCGGAAACTACCGGTAATGCTCATTTTTTTGCAGAAAGCGAGCTGGAGTGTTTCGACCAGATTAAACAACTGATCACATTCATTCCCTGGAATAATGAAAAAAAGGCCGATCCTTTCCCAAAACGACCGCCCAAAAGCAGGAATTATAAAATTGACCAGATCATTCCTTCCGATCCCAAACAACCTTATGATGTTCGGGATGTGATCAAGGCTTTGGCGGACGATTCCGAATTTCTTGAAATACAGGAGCTTTGGGCAAGAAATATCGTGATCGGTTTTGCCCGTATCGATGGTCAAACTGTAGGATGTGTAGCGAACCAGCCACTTTACCTGGCCGGTGTGCTGGATGTTGATTCATCCGATAAAGCCGCAAGATTCATCCGCTATTGTGATGCTTTCAATGTACCCTTAGTGACCCTGGTGGATCTGCCCGGTTATTTGCCCGGGGTCGACCAGGAACATTCGGGTGTAATCAGGCATGGTGCAAAATTATTGTATGCCTATTCGGAAGCCACCGTACCCAAGATCACGATAATTTTAAGGAAAGCATACGGGGGCGGATATATCGCCATGTGCTCCCATCATCTTAAAGCAGATTTTGTATTTGCCTGGCCAACCGCAGAGATTGCGGTCATGGGGCCGGAAGGCGCTGCCAACATCATTTTCAGAAATGAAATTAAAAATTCCGATAATCCGGAAGTGACCCGAAAACTGAAAATCAAAGAATATAAGGAAAAGTTTGCAAATCCTTATGTTGCTGCAGCTTACGGCTATATTGATGCGGTCATAGAGCCCTCGGAAACAAGGAGCATGCTGACCCATGCTTTGCATATTTCCATGCAAAAGCAGGAAACCCCGCCGAAGAAAAAGCATGGTATTCCTCCATTTTAATCGAATTCGTTATGACAGAGCAAAATAATACACCCGCCGGTGAAACCGGAATGGAGATAAATGACATGGACTCATTCCTGCTTGATGACTTTATTTACGAGACCCATCTCACGCAAAAGTACAGGAAGAGGAAACCTTACCAGCCCGACGATCCTAAGAAAATTACTGCTTTTATTCCGGGAAAGATCAGGAAAGTCAATGTGAAAAAGAAGAGTAAGGTAAAGGAAGGCGAAATCCTGCTCGTTCTGGAAGCGATGAAAATGAATAACCTCATTTTCTCACCCATGAAAGGAGTCATTAAAGAAGTTTATGTTACGCCTGGTATGTCGGTTGCTAAAGGTACCCTGCTTCTGGAATATAAGTAACAGCTGTCTTAGGGTTTAAAAAGCCTGTTGGCTAACTCGATAAAATTCAGGATTTCATCTTTTCCATCACCATTTTTTGAAGAAGATAGAATCATGGGCGGCAGTTCTTCCCACTCAGCCTGAATGACCTTTTTTATTGCTTCAATATTTGAGGCCAGTTTATTGGGTGTCAGTTTATCAATTTTGGTGAGTACAATGTTAAAATGGAGCTGCTTTTCACCAAACCAACTGATAATTTCATGGTCATTATCCTGCAGGGCCAGCCTTGAATCGATCAGGAGGAAAGTAGACATCAGGCTGGTTCTTTTCAGTAAATATTGTTCGATAATAGTTTCCCACTTTTTGCGGTTGGTACGTGCGGTACGCGCATAACCGTAGCCGGGAAGATCAACCAGGTACCAAGATTCGCTGATCAGGAAATGATTGATCAACTGCGTTTTACCTGGTGTTGATGAAGTTTTCGCCAGCGCCTTTTGACCCGTGATCATGTTGATCAGTGATGACTTGCCCACGTTAGACCGTCCAATAAAAGCATATTCCGGCAGTACAGGCGGCGGACATTTCCGATAATCCGGGCTGCTGGTAATAAAGCGGGCATTTATAATATTTCCCACAATTCGCTATTCTTTCTTATACGTTGCGATATGCCGGTCAATTTTCACACCATATATATGACTGATGGTGATCAGAATTCCGGTTTCTTCAACATCACCAAAGCCATGATTGGCAGAGGTTCCAAACGTTTTCATCGTAGATGACAGGCTCATATAAGCATTGACAAGCGGAGGAACGGTTTCATTCTGCTTCCTGACAAGCTGAACCAGGATTTTATAATTTTCCTCATAGGAAGAACCGGTAAATTGGCTGTCAAGGAAATTTTTATCATGCCTTAAAAGAAGCGCCTCCCGGGGTGTCATCAGATTTTCTTCATCGGGAAAAAACTTTTGCAGAAAATATAAAACCAGGTCTCGCGCAAAATGATCAAAATGAGGATACATGGTCAGTTTGCCGAAAAAGTACTTATAGCCGGGATTATCAATGACAATAGCACCTAATCCATCCCAGATATTATCGAGGGAATACATGCCTTTTCGAAAGTTGAACTGAGGCTGGTAATTGGGTTGAACAAACGATCTGCCCAACTCAATGCCCCATGGAAGGTATTCACGGTTAAATTTTTCTGAAAAGTGGAATAATTCGGCTGTAGGAGAAAGAACCTCCCCCTCATCCGTAATTTTTAATTGGTCACCCTGAAGGAACCTGTATCCCCCGACAATTTCCTTCTCAGCAGGATTCCAGACGATGAGCTGGTGAAATGGCCGTTCACCCACATCGAACTCGTCGATATCAAGCTCCTTGCCAGTTCCGCCGCCCGAATCCCTGAACGTGATCTCCCTCAACCTGCCCAGTTCCCTCATCAGGTTTGGAGAATCATGGTAGTCGAAAATATATATCAGGTTATTGCCATTGTTGGTTTTCCTGACAAATTTTTCAGGCGTTAGCTCGGCTTCAAGCAGGTTTTTATCGACGGGAGAAATAATCGGCTGCATACATTTATTTTTATCTGAATTAATAAACGAATTCCTGGCGTGGATTATTTTGAAGTTTATAAACATGTTCTTTTAACAAAGCAGCCCATTGCTGGTCGGTTTTACTACGGTCGAAAACCCCAATGGGAACAGGTTTACCAAAAGTGATACGGATCGATTTGCCTTTGTATTTGTACATTTCATCCGGCAGGAACAGCATTTCAATATTGGCTTTGATCCCAAGTCTTTTTCTGAGATTGGCCAGGTTATAAAAGAAGTTTGTATTCCTGCCCTCCATAAAAACAGGGACGATATCCCGATTGTATGCCTTGGCTTTGGTAAGAAAAGTCTTTTTCCACTCGACATCTTTGATAATTCCGGATTGTTTCCTGGAAACCAGTCCGGCCGGAAAATACAGGATCGTTGCATCGGAAGCGAAAGTATCATTAAAAAGTTTGATATTTTCAGCATTACTCCCATGCTTATTTACCGGGATGAACAATTCATAAAGATTGGGCAGGTTGAGTAAAAGGTCATTCACCGGAAAAAGAACGTCTTTACGGACTTTCCCTGCTTCATGCAGAAGCGCAATTCCATCCATACCTCCCAACGGGTGGTTTGAGACAATAAGGTATCGTCCACCGGGTTCGAGAATCAGCGGACTGATCACTTCACTGGTGACCCTAAAATCCTCCAGAATTGCCTGAACATAATCCAGTCCCCATTTATCCTTGCTTCTGAACATGAAATCGTTGATCTCATCCTGGTGGATGATTCTTTTCAATATGTTAAAAAGAAAACGGGGAAGACTTTTCGCCAGCCTCGGATTTTTCGAAGCAAAGATTTTATCGATATCGATAAACTTTTCTGTTATCTCCGAATGATCATTCCTGGATCTTCTTTGGATTTCAGGTGCCATAATTATCCTTTGCAGAACAAATTTAAGTATTATTTCATCTATTCGGGTGGATCAAGAAAATTCTGACTCCTCTGATGCCAAACACTTTATACCACCTCCATATCTTCTTGATTTTAAATATATTAAAAGTTATCAGCTAAAAATGTTAATAAATACCGAAACCTTGTTAGTTAAAAAGTGGTATAAAGTGGTAAAATGTGGTAAAAACGATTCTATATTTACATCAAAATTCCTCAGATCCTTGTTAAACATTATCGGGACATATGAATGCAGGGTTGATGCTAAGGGAAGGCTCATGTTTCCAGTGGCTTTCAAAAACCAGCTTTCTGAAGTGGCTGCCCAGGGCTTTGTCATCAAGCGGAGCATTTTCCGTAACTGCCTTGAGCTATATCCGTTCCCGGAATGGAATGCAGAAAGTGCACGGATCAATAAGCTCAACCGGTTTAGAAAAAAGAATGTGGATTTCATCCGTAAATTCATGTCAGGGGTGAAAATTGTCGAACTGGACAATGCGGGCCGGCTGCTTATTCCTAAAGACCTGTTCAATTTCGCTGCAATCAAACAGGATATTGTCATGGCCTCGGTCGTGAATAAAATCGAGATCTGGGACAAGGATGAATACGAAAAAGCGGTTTCGTATGATCCGGAGGAATTCGCAGACCTGGCTGAAGAAGTCATGGGCGATAATGATGTAGAACCAATAGAATGATGTACCACACTCCTGTTCTGTTAAATGAATGCATTGAAGGCCTGAACATCCATCCTGAAGGGATTTATGTGGATGCAACCTATGGCAGCGGCGGACACTCCTCGAAAATCGCGGAGCGTTTGACTTCCGGGAGGCTTATTGCATTTGACCAGGATATAGATGCGGAACAGAACATCTTACAGGATGAACATTTTCATCTTATCCATCAAAATTTCAGGTACATTAAAAATTTTCTCCGGTTCGAGGGTGTCGTAAAAATTGACGGCCTGCTCGCTGATCTCGGCATTTCCTCCTGGCAGATTGATCAGCCCGGCAGGGGATTTTCCATACGCCACGACGGCCCACTTGACATGCGGATGAACCAGCAACAGGGAACCGGCGCAAGTCATGTCGTAAGCAGTTATACCCTATCAGAGCTTATCCGGGTTTTCAGGCATTATGGCGAAGTGGAAAATGCAAAAAAACTGGCTGAAAATATCATCCAAGAAAGATCGGTCCGGGTAATCAGTACCACGGAGGAATTAAAGCAAGTCGTTCTGCAAAGCGCACCCAGAGGCAAAGAAAACCAATACCTCGCTAAAGTCTTCCAGGCTATACGGATTGAAGTGAATGAAGAACTGGACTCTCTCCGGGAATTGCTGGTCAGCGCTGGTGACCTGATGAATCCGGGAGGCAGGATGGTCATTATCTCTTACCACAGTCTCGAAGACAGGCTGGTGAAGAACTATTTGAAAACGGGGAATTTTGAAGGTAAGCCGGTTAAAGATTTTTTCGGGAATCAACTTGCCCCCTTCAGCATGATCAGCCGTAAAGCCATCATTCCTTCGGAAGAGGAACAACAGAACAATCCTAGGTCAAGAAGTGCAAAATTGAGAATCGCTGAAAAGAATTAATGATGCCAGGAGAAGAAGACATAAAGACCAGCTCACACTTGAAACTTCCTGTTAAGGGGCTTTTCACCTGGAAGAATATCGGCAAGTCATTGCATTCTCTGCTTGACGGCACCTTCCTGACCAGGGGGAGATTCAGACGCGCCATGCCTTATATCCTGTTCCTGATCATCCTGGGGGTGGTATACATTTCCAACATATTCCAGGTTGAAAAAACCAAAAGGCAGATTGATAACCTTGAAGAAGAACTGAGAGAGCTGAGGTATGAATACATCACATCAAGGAGTAAACTGATGAATGAAAGCAAACCTTCAGAAATCGTCATAAAACTTAAAGATACCGGTATCGGTGAAACGCTGGAACCGCCGAAAAAGATCATCATAAGTGAAAATGCTGAGATCAAATAAGCCATGAAAGATCCAAAGAAAGACATATTGTGGCGTGTGTACCTGGTGTATTTCGGGATTTTGATTTTTGCCCTGATGATCATTTACCGGGCAGCCTATCTCCAGTTTACATACAAAGATGAGTTGCTTGAAAAAGCCAAGAAGCAGGAAATCAAGTATTTTCCAATAGAAGCACTGCGTGGCAATATCCTGGCCCGCGACGGAAGCCTGTTAGCCTCATCCATACCCGATTTTGAAATCAGGATGGACCTGTCACAGAATGTCGTAGCCGGTGAACTTTTCAATTCCAAACTGGATTCACTGGCCTATTGCCTGGCCTCACTATTCGAAAGCAAAGACGCAGCAACCTATAAAGCAGACCTTCTAAAAGCGCGGGCTGCAGGAAACCGGTATTTGCTCATCCAGAACCATGTCAAATATGATGAGCTTAAAAAACTGAAGAAATTTCCCATTTTTCGTGAAGGCAAATACCGGGGGGGATTGATTGTGATCCGGAAAACTACCCGTGAGCTACCCTATAAAGATCTTGCCAAAAGGACCATAGGTTTTGAAAATCCTGCCGAAAGCCTCTATGTAGGGCTTGAAGGTGCATACACAGAGCAATTGAAAGGCCATGAAGGGATGCAACTCAAACGTCGCATCAGCCAGGGAGAATGGATCCCGGTAAATGATAACCCGGAAGTTCCGCCAAGGGATGGAAAAGATATTATCACCACCATTGATATTAATATCCAGGACCTGGCCGAATCAGCATTGGCCAGGCATCTTGAAGATCACAAGGCATTCCAGGGCTGTGCAATACTCATGGAAGTCAAGACCGGTGAGATCAGGGCCATTGCCAATCTCCGGTACGATCCGGCAGACGGTCACTATAAAGAAACTTACAATTACTCGATAGCTGAAGCCATTGAACCCGGATCCACATTTAAGCTGGCTTCTATGATTGCAGCACTTGAAACCGGGAGGATCAGGTTAAGCGACCAGTACTTCGTTGGCAACGGCAGAACCCAGTACCATAACCGGTGGATGCTCGACTCGCATGCACCTCATTCATCCTACATGAGTGTACAGGAAATCTTCGAAGAATCCTCCAATGTCGGGGTTTCAAAGATCATCACCTCACTTTTCGGCCAGGAGCCTGAAAAGTACGTAGCGCTGTTGAAAAAAATGTCGCTGGACCAGCCATTAGGCATTGAAATTCCTGGTGAGGCCGTACCCCGGATCAAGGATCCATCGGATAAAAAATACTGGTACGGTACAAGCCTGCCCTGGATGTCGATTGGTTATGAACTAACCCTTACGCCATTACAAATTCTGGCTTTATATAATTCCATTGCCAACAACGGCGTCTTGGTAAAACCGCTTTTTGTCAGTGAAATAAGGGAAGGCGGCAACCTGATCAAAAAATTTGAGCCGGTTGTGCTGAACAATTCAGTTTGCTCCCCGGCTACCCTGCAACAGGTTAAAATATTACTGGAAGGCGTCGTCGAAAACGGAACCGGTAAGGTTGTCAAAGATTCGACTTACAAGGTGGCTGGTAAAACCGGTACCGCTCTTGTTGCCGATGGTGCCAAGGGCTATTCGGAGAAGAAATACAATGCTTCGTTTGTCGGATATTTTCCGGCTGATAATCCGAAATATTCATGCATTGTCGTTGTGAACCGCCCGGAAGCCGGCAAAATTTACGGTGGTGCCGTTGCAGCCCCTGTATTCAAAGAGATTGCCGATAAGGTCTATGCTACACAACTTGATATCCATGATCAGCAGGAACGGACCCTCTACACGAAAAGATCGTTTCCCGCCACAGCAAAAGGTAATTATCAAGACCTGAAGACGAGTCTTCTGGCCATGTCTTACCCGGTCATGATGCCCTCTAATACTCCGGAATGGGCCGAAATGGACAGCTCCAGGGTCGGGATCATCCTTCAGCCTGCCTATATCGGTACGGATACAATCCCTGACTTAACCGGACTTACGGCAAAAGATGCCATATACATGACCGAAAAAGCAGGCCTGGAGCCGGTTATATATGGCAAAGGCCTGGTGGGAGAACAATCGCTCCTGGCGGGAAGTCATCTGATCAAGGGCAGTGAAATCATCATAAATCTAACAGACACAATCCGGTGAAGGCACTGAGCGAAATATTTCATAAGGCAGGAGTGGTTCAAATAACAGGAAACCCTCATGAGTTGGTGCCGGAAATCCATTTTGATTCACGTAAGGTAAAATCGGGTGATCTCTTTATTGCCGTCAGGGGCACCCAGTCTGATGGTCATAAGTTTATTCCAACCGCCATTGATTCAGGCGCAAAAATCATTGTCTGCGAACAACTGCCTGATATATTGAAAAAAGGCATCACGTATGTCAAGGTAAATGACAGCAGCCTGGCTTTAGGTATAATGGCCGGTAACTTTTACGAAAATCCCTCAGCAGACCTCATTCTTGTTGGTGTTACCGGTACAAATGGAAAGACTACAATTGCAACTCTCCTCTCCCAACTTTTTACACATCTTGGTTACGGATGCGGACTCCTGTCGACCATCCGTAACCTTATTTTTGATGAAGAAATCCCTTCCACCCATACAACCCCTGATCCCCTGCAATTAAATTCACTCCTGCGCAGACTAGCCGATGCAGGCGGACAATATTGCTTTATGGAAGTCAGCTCCCATGCAGTGGTTCAAAACCGGATCGCCGGACTGCATTTCAAAGGTGGGATCTTTACCAATCTCACTCATGATCATCTTGACTATCACAAGACCTTCAAAGAATATTTAATGGCCAAGAAGAAATTCTTTGATGATCTTCATTCGGAAGCTTTTGCTATTATTAATAAAGATGATAGAAACGGACCGGTCATGGTGCAGAATACCAAGGCAAAAGTTTATACTTATGCTGTAAAAACACCGGCTGATTTCAAATGCAGGATCCTTGAAAACCTCTTTGAAGGTTTACAATTATCAATAAACAACCAGGAAACCTATTGCCGTCTGCCTGGTGAATTTAATGCCTATAACCTGACCGCGATTTATGGAGCCGCTGCACTGCTTGGCCAGCGACCGGAAGATATTCTGACTTTTTTGAGTTCTGTACCCCCTGTAGAAGGGCGTTTTGAAACCTTACATTTTCAGAACGGCATTACGGCGATTGTGGATTACGCTCACACACCGGATGCGTTGAAAAATGTACTGAATACCATCAGCGAGATCAGGACACAAAATGAAAACCTGATAACTGTTGTCGGGGCCGGCGGAGACCGCGACCGGACAAAAAGACCGCTGATGGCCGCTATTTGTGCTGAAAAAAGCAACCTGGTCATCCTGACTTCAGATAATCCCCGGTCTGAAGAGCCGGAAACCATCATCGAGGAAATGAAAGCAGGCATTACAGCCGATGCCCGCAGGAAAGTCCTGACCATTGTCAATAGGAAAGAAGCCATTAGAACAGCCTGCCATTTAGCCAAACCCGGCGACATTATCCTTGTCGCAGGGAAAGGGCATGAGAAATACCAGGAAATCAAGGGCGTGAAGTACCCTTTCGATGATAAAAAGATCCTGAAAGAAATGTTAACCGAAACCCAAAAAACAGAATAACCATGCTCTACTATTTAGCTGATTACCTGCAAAAATGCTGTGATGTTCCCGGAGCGGGAGTGTTTCAGTACATTTCCTTCAGGGCGGCTGCAGCAGTCATTATTTCACTGCTTATTTCACTGGTTTTCGGCAAAAAATGGATCAAATACCTGAACAGGAAACAGGTTGGTGAAACGATCCGTGACCTCGGACTGGAAGGCCAGCTTGAAAAACAAGGTACCCCGACCATGGGCGGACTGATCATCCTGGCTTCAATCCTGATCCCGACTCTTCTTTTCGCCAAACTCAATAACATCTACATTCTTCTGATGCTCTTCACGACGATCTGGCTGGGCCTGACCGGTTTCCTGGATGATTACATCAAAGTTTTCAAAAAGAATAAGAAAGGCCTGCGCGGAAAATATAAGATCATGGCCCAGGTCATACTCGGGATTGTTGTTGGTGCCACGATGTATTTCAGTGACGAAATTGTCATCCGGGAGAAAGTGTCGCAAAGCAACCAGGTCATCGAACAAACATCCAGGCCTGATGCGGGTTCAAAATTTAGTGAGGACGGCGTAAAATCGTCTAAAACCACGATCCCTTTTGTCAAGAACAATGAGTTTGATTATGCCGTTTTGCTGAAATGGATGGGATCAGGTTATGAAAAATATGCTTACCTGGTATTTATCCCTCTGGTGATCTTTATTATTACTTCGGTTTCCAATGGAGCAAACCTCACAGATGGAATGGACGGTCTGGCCACCGGGACATCGGCCATCATCGGTGCGACGCTTGGTCTCCTGGCGTGGGTTTCCGGCAACATCATTTTTGCAGATTACTTAAACATTATGTACTTGCCTGATACCGGCGAGCTGACCATCTTTATCGGATCGTTTGTCGGAGGATGCATCGGATTTCTCTGGTATAACTCCTACCCCGCCCAGGTTTTCATGGGCGATACCGGCAGCCTGGCCCTGGGGGGGATCATCGCCGTTTTTGCGGTCATCATCCGAAAAGAATTACTGATCCCTATTTTATGCGGAATATTCCTGATGGAGAGCCTTTCCGTAGTTATGCAGGTAAGCTGGTTCAAATTTACCAAGCGCAGGTATGGTGCAGGCCGCCGGATCTTCAAAATGTCACCATTGCATCACCATTACCAGGTCATCGGTTACCCGGAGCCTAAAATTGTCCAGCGGTTCATGATCGTAGGAATTATCCTGGCAGTGGTTACTGTAATCACGCTCAAACTGAGATAATCCATGAAGAAGCACGATATCGTCATATTAGGGGGTGGAGAAAGCGGGACCGGCGCAGCAGTGCTGGCCAGGCAGAAGGGATATTCCCCTTTTGTGTCAGATAAAGGCTTGCTGAAAGAAAAATTCAGGAAAATATTGCTGGATGAAGGGATCGACTTTGAAGAAAACAAACATTCGGAGAACATCATCCTGAAAGCGGAAGAAATTATTAAAAGTCCCGGGATTCCTGATCATTCACCGATAGTGGCTCAAATAATGAACATCGGCATTCCGGTGATTTCCGAAATTGAGTTTGCCTGCAGATATACCAATGCCCGGTTGATTTTTATCACGGGAAGCAATGGCAAGACCACGACAACCTTACTCACTCATTACATATTGACAAAAGGCGGACTGGATGCAGGAATTGCCGGAAATGTCGGTGACAGCTTTGCACTGAAAGTAGCCAGGGAGCAACATGACTTTTATGTGCTCGAAATAAGCAGTTTCCAGCTCGATGGAATGTTCAGGGCCAAAGCAGATATTGCCATTCTGATGAATATCACTCCGGACCATCTTGATCGGTATCATCATGATTTTAATCAATATATAGACTCAAAAATTCGAGTAATTCAGAACCAGACCTCAGATGATCATTTCATTTTTTCCCAGGATGATCCTGTTTTACAGGAACGCCTGGCAAAGACTCAGATCCCTGCCAGGATTTATCCTTTTACGGCAGGGATCCGGTCATCTGAACAAGCCGCTTATGTAAAGAACAACCAGTTGATTTTCAATATAAATGAAATCGAAACAACCATGACATTAGAAGAATTAGCATTACAGGGAAGACATAACCTGTACAATTCGATGGCAGCCGGGATCACGGCCCGACTTCTGGATATCCGGAAAGAAACGATCAAACAATGTCTTTCGGATTTTCAGCAGATTGAGCACCGGCTAGAATTCGTAGCCAGTATTCATGGCATTGAATATATCAACGATTCGAAGGCGACCAATGTCAATTCTACCTGGTATGCGCTGGAAAGTATGCATAAAACGGTTGTCTGGATTGCAGGCGGCCTGGACAAAGGCAATGATTATTCATCGCTCCTGCCTTTGGTCAAAGCAAAGGTCAGGGTGATCATCTGCCTTGGTAAAGACAATAAGAAGATCAAGGAATCCTTCTCAGACCTTGTGGAACTGGTCGTTGAAGTTCAATCAGCCGATGATGCGGTAAAAGCAGCCTATAGCCTTGCCCGGAGGGGTGAAGCCGTATTGTTATCCCCTGCCTGTGCCAGTTTCGACCTGTTTGAAAATTATGAGGATCGCGGGAACCAGTTTAAAAAAGCCATTAAGAACCTTTAAGAAAAGATGTCAACAGAGAATAAAATATTGCAAGGCGACCGGGTTATCTGGATGGTGGTCATCCTGCTATCCCTCTTATCCCTGCTGGCTGTATACAGTTCGACAGGCACCCTTGCTTATAAATACCAGGAAGGCAACACGGTCTATTATATGGTCAAACACCTTATCATCCTGGCCATGGGCTTTGTACTGATGATCCTGGCTCATAAAGTGAAATACACGTATTATTCAAGAATTTTCCAGGTCACCCTTTATGTGGCCATACTGCTGCTTGTTATTACATTACTTTTCGGGAAAGATGTCAACGATGCCAAAAGAGCGCTGGAACTTCCATTTGGACTGACTTTCCAGGCATCCGACCTCGCTAAACTCACACTTATAATCTATCTGGCCAGAATTCTAACTAAAAAACAGGACGCCCTGGGTGATTTCAAATCATTGTTCCTGCCTGTCATGGTTCCCATTATCGTGGTTTGTGGTCTTATCCTGCCCGGAAACTTGTCAACAGCCGTCATGCTTTTTGTTACCAGTCTTGTCCTATTATTTATCGGCAGGATACGCTGGCTGAACCTGCTGAAAATGATAGGTATTGCCGTAGCAGCTTTTGTTATTTTCATCGGGATATTAATGTTGTTGCCTGAATCCAAGCAGGGTCGTCTGAAAACCTGGGAAAACCGCATGGAAAGCTTCTTTGCCGGGGGTGACGAGGTTGAAGATGACCAGGTCGTCCAGTCCAAGATTGCAATCGTTTCCGGAGGATTTTTTGGAAAAATGCCGGGGAATAGCACCCAGAGGAATTTTCTTTCCCACCCCTACTCAGATTTTATCTTTGCCATTATCCTGGAGGAATATGGATTGCTGGGCGGGTCATTCGTTGTTTTATTGTATATGATTCTGCTGTTCCGGTCAGTAAGGATCGTGATCAAAAGTCCCAGGACCTTCGGGGCATTTCTTACGATCGGCGTTGCATTCAGCCTGGTCTTCCAGGCACTGATCAATATGGGTGTTGCCGTGGATCTTTTACCGGTTACTGGCCAACCCCTGCCTTTAGTCAGCATGGGCGGAACATCGATCTGGTTTACAAGCCTTTCGATTGGAATTATTTTAAGTGTCAGCAGGGAAGTTAGTAAAGGGGTGCCTGACCAGCCGCCGGAAGAACAGGAGGAACAATATGCCACGGCCTAATCCACATATCATCATCAGCGGAGGAGGAACGGGAGGTCACATATTCCCTGCTCTCGCCATTGCGCGGGCTTTGAAAAGAAAATTGCCCGAAGCACAGATTTTATTTATCGGCGCCAAAGGAAAGATGGAAATGGAAAAAGTCCCTGAAGCCGGTTTTCCGATCAAAGGACTGTGGATCAGCGGTTTGAAACGAGAGCTTTCCGCCAGCAATTTAATGTTCCCCTTTAAAGTAGCATTTAGCCTGGTCAAAGCGTATTCGATTATCAAAAGATTCAAAGCTGATGTGGCAGTCGGGGTCGGTGGCTTTGCCAGCGGACCTGCACTTCGGGCCGCAGGAATGCTCGGTATTCCGACACTCATCCAGGAACAAAATTCTTTTCCCGGAATTACCAATAAAATACTGGGTAAAAAGGCTTCGAAGATTTGTGTCGCATTTGAAGGAATGCAAAAATTTTTCGCGGCGGATAAGATCATCATCACCGGGAATCCGGTCAGGAAGGAAGTTATTGATATAAAAAATAAAAGAGCAGAAGCGGGTGCTTTCTTTGGGCTTTCACCTGAACTTAAAACGGTCTTTGTCGTCGGTGGCAGCCAGGGTGCGTATTCAATCAACGTGTGCATTGAAAAAATAATTCCTGTACTCAAGCTAAATGAGATCCAGCTACTGTGGCAGACCGGTAAAAACTTTGAGCCGCGGGCAGTGGAAGTTTGCACTGCCGCTGGCTACGAGCATGCGAAAGTTGCCGGTTTTATTCATCGGATGGACCTGGCCTATGCTATGGCTGATGTAGTGATTTCCCGCGCCGGCGCTATCGCTATCGCTGAACTGGCTGCTGTTCAAAAACCGGTCATTTTCATCCCGTTGCCTACAGCCGCCGAGGATCACCAGATGAAAAATGCAAGGCGGCTTGAAGAACAAGATGCCGCTTTGGTTATCCCCGACAGGGAATCCGAAGAAAAACTAATCCCTCACCTGCTCAATTTGTTGAAGGATGATAACCGGCGGAAGTGCCTTGAACAAAATATCAGCGCATTTGCCGTGACGGATGCGGATGAAAAAATTGCTGAAGAAATCATAGCCCTGATCAAAAAATGAATTTCGCCCTGGATAAAATACGGAAAATTTACTTCTTAGGCATCGGCGGAATCGGCATGAGTGCTCTTGCACGCTATTTCCAGGCTAAAGGTATTTCTATTCACGGTTATGACAAGACGCCGTCATCACTCACTGATGAACTCATCGATTCAGGGATGATCATTCATTTTGAGGATAACCCGGAAGCAATTCCCGTCGATACTGACCTGGTGATCTATACACCGGCCATTCCAAAAATGTTGAATGAATTCAAGGCTGTAATGGAAAGGAAGATGCCGGTTTTAAAAAGAGCCGAAGTCACCGGAATGATCACAGGAGGAAAAACCACGGTTGCTGTGGCGGGAACGCATGGCAAAACTTCGATCAGTTCGATGACCGCACATATCCTGAAACAAGCCGGATTTCCAGTCACAGCATTGATTGGCGGTATCAGTAAAAATTACAATTCCAACTTCATTTCATCCGGCAAAGAAGAGATCATGCTGGTTGAAGCGGATGAATACGACCGCTCATTTCTACACCTGCACCCGGATATCGCCGTCATTTCAGCCATTGATCCCGACCATCTCGATATTTATGGTTCTGCTGAGCAAGTCAATCAATCGTTTGGTGAGTTTGCAAGAAATATAAAATCGGGCGGGAAACTTGTCATCCGAGATGGCCTTAACGTCAGCTTGAATTCTGATACAAGCAGGTTTAACTATGCCGTAAGCGAAAAGATTGATTTTGGCGCAATAGGACTGAGAATTGAAAATGGCAACCAACTCTTTGACCTGACCTGCAATGAAACTGTTTACAAAGGAGTAAAACTGCAGATCCCCGGCCGGCATAATATTGAAAATACGCTGGCGGCCTTTGCGGTCTGCAGGATCCTGGGTGTTGCCGATCAACTTATCCTGGAAGGCATCAGCTCATTTTCGGGAGTAAAAAGACGGTTCGATATCCGATACCGGAAAGAACATGCATATATCGACGATTATGCTCACCATCCGCGTGAACTGGAGGCATTTATAACGGCTGTGCGGCAACTCTATCCAGGCAAAAAAATTACCGGTCTGTTCCAGCCTCATCTGTACACCAGAACTAGAGACTTTGCTGCCGGCTTTGCGCAAAGTCTTGACCTCCTGGATGAGGCCTGGCTTCTAGAGATTTATCCAGCCAGGGAATTCCCCATCCCGGGGGTTACTTCAAAAATTATCCTGGATTTGATGAAGAAAAATAACCGCAAATTAGTTTCTAAGGAAGAAGCCCTTCAGATGGTAAAGAACAATAAGCCTGAAATCTTCCTGACCATGGGCGCTGGTGATATTGATTTATTGGTTGATCCCATTTTAAAAATCTATAGCGAGTGAAAAAGATCCTGCACATATCATTGATGGTACTCCTTGTTGCAGGGACGGCAGTTTTGCTTGCTTTTACCGACAATGAGCACCGCAGCAGTTCATACCGGAGCTTCCACATCGAGGTGCTGAATCCATCCCCCCAGGCATTGATCACCCTGGATGAAATTCACTCGCTGGTTAAAAGAAACTTCGGTGAAATTGAAGGTGCGCCGATCAGCGGGATTGACCTCAATGATCTTGAAAAGACAATTGACAAAAATCCATATATATCCTCATGTGAAGTTTTCCAAACCATTGGCGGCGGCCTTGTCATGAAAGTCAGGGTAAGATCACCGCTGGTAAGGATTATTGACCAGGACGGAGACCAGTTTTATCTTGATCAGAATGGATGGGCAATGCCATTGAATCCGGCTCATCCTTCATTGGTACCTGTTGCTAATGGCTATATAACTGATAAATTTGTTTCCCTGGAAAAAAGTGAAAAACCACTGTCCTCTTTTCCTAATCCTACCGTCATTCAACAAATCTATCTCGTGGCTTTCCACGTTTCCCGGGATCCTTTTCTCAGTTCATTTATCGATCAGATCTACATTAATGAAAAGCTCGAAATGGAGCTAGTCCCTAAAATCGGTGCTCAGACAATACTGTTCGGGAATTCCGAGAATGCTCAAGAAAAACTTGAAAACCTTAAAGCCTTTTACCAGAAAGTGATGAGTAAAATGGACTGGACTGTGTACAAATCAATCAATTTAAAATATAAAAATCAAGTTGTTTGCTCAAAATGAAATGCATATGAATAAGACTGATATTATCGTTGGTTTAGACATTGGCACCACTAAAATAGCTGCCATTGTAGGCCGAAGAAACGAACACGGCAAAATAGAAATCCTTGGCTATGGCAATACCGAATCGATCGGGGTAAAAAGGGGCGTGGTTTCAAACATCGAAAACACCGTTCAATCCATCCGGACTGCAATAGAGCTTGCTGAGAAAAGTAGCGGCGTAAGTATTAAGTATGTGAATGTCGGTATAGCCGGGCAACACATTAAAAGTTTGCAGCACAAGGGAAGTATTATCCGCAGGGACATTGAAAACGAAATCAGTCAGCAGGATATCGACACGTTGCATCAAAACATGTTCAACCTGAACATGAATCCCGGAGAAGAAATCATCGATGTCATCCCCCAGGAATATATTGTCGATGGTGAAGAAGGGATCAAGCATCCGATCGGTATGCTGGGCAATACGCTTGAGGCAAATTTCCACATCATTATCGGCCAGACAGCAGCCGCCAAGAATATTTACAAATGTGTCAGGAAAGCTGATCTTGAAGTTGTCGACCTGATCCTGGAACCCATCGCTTCTGCCGATGCAGTGCTGAGCGAAGAAGAGAAAGAAGCCGGCGTAGTGCTGGTGGATATAGGTGGCGGCACTACCGATATTGCCATTTTCCAGGATGGTATCATCAGGCACACTTCCGTAATCCCCTTCGGAGGTGAAATCCTGACTGAAGATATCAAGGAAGGATGTTCGATCATCAGGAAGCATGCCGAAGAACTTAAAATCAAGTTTGGTTCAGCTTTAGCCAGCGAAAACCGCGAGGATGAAGTCGTGGCGATTCCCGGTCTGCGCGGAAGGCAGCCCAAGGAGATCACGTTGAAAAATCTTGCCAGTATTATTCAGGCCAGGATGGAGGAGATAATCGAGCACGTTTATTATGAGATCAAAAACTCGGGTTATGAAAAGAAACTTATTGCCGGCATCGTCCTGACCGGTGGCGGGGCTCTGCTGAAACACCTGGCTCAGTTGACTGAATTCATGACCGGGATGGATACCCGCATCGGTTACCCGAATGAGCACCTGGCCCCTGAAACCCCAGACGAAATGGCCAGTCCAAAATATGCAACCGGCATCGGCCTTGTCATCCAGGGCGTTGAGCGTTACCTGCGTGAAAAAGTAAGGGAAAAAGGGAAAGCCGTTGAGGCTAAAAACCTTGAAGTCAAATCAACTGAAACCATTGCACAGCCGGTTGAGAAGGAAGTGGTCATGAAGGAGCAAATAGTTGCTCAGGAAGTGCCTGTGAATGACGATTCTGCATTTGAGAATGAAGAAGATGAAGAAGAAGAAATGGTGGAGAAAAAACCAAGGACAAGCGGATTCCTGAAAAAAATCCAGGATTGGTTTGAAGGAGACGACCTGTAAATCAGAGTTATCAACAATCAAACTGTTTATAATTAATCTTGAAAAAAGCTAATCAAATTTATAAAACCAATACTTTTAAAATCCTTTAAGCCATGAAAGAAATGATCAAATTCGACATGCCGAAAAACCAATCATCCATCATAAAAGTAATAGGTGTGGGCGGTGGCGGATCAAATGCAGTTAACCATATGTTCCGCCAGGGTATTAAAGGGGTGGATTTCATCATCTGTAATACCGACGCACAGGCCATGGAATCATCACCGGTCCCGACCAAGATCCAGTTAGGCGAGAGAGGCCTGGGTGCCGGATCCATACCTGCAGTAGGCAAAGAAGCGGCAAACCAAAAAATGGCCCAGATCAGGGAGATCCTGGAAAAGAACACACAGATGGTGTTCATAACAGCCGGTATGGGCGGGGGAACAGGCACGGGCGCTGCTCCGGTGATCGCATCCATAGCCAAAGATCTGGGTATACTTACCGTCGGAATTGTTACGATCCCGTTCACTTTTGAAGGAAGAAAGCGTAAGCTCCAGGCCGACGAAGGGATCAATGAACTCAGAAAATATGTGGACACCCTGTTGATCATCTGTAATGATAAACTGCGGGAACTTTGCGGTGACCTCAAGCTTAGCGAAGCCTTTAACAAAGCCGATGATATATTGACAACCGCAGCCAAAGGGATTGCAGAGATCATCACGGTGACGGGCTATATCAATGTTGATTTTGAAGATGTCAGGACGGTCATGAGCAATAGCGGAAAAGCCATCATGGGTTGTGCCCAGGCCGAAGGTGATAACCGTGCCATTGATGCCGTTAAAGCCGCACTTTCTTCACCATTGCTGAATGACAATGACATCGAAGGCGCCAGTAATGTACTCCTGTACATTTCGTCGGGCCAGGAAGAAATATCCATGGATGAAGTCACTGAAATCACCGATTACATCCAGCAGGAAGCCAAGTCTCAGGCCGAAATTATCTGGGGTAACGGGTATGACGATTCCCTGGGCAAGAATATCAGCATTACGCTTATTGCGACAGGCTTTGATGCCCAAAAGAAAGCCGTTGAGGAAAAAATCATCAGACATAACCTGGAAGACGCCAATAAAGGATCTGTTGAAAAACCCGTATTCTTCACCCCTGATTTGCCAGCCATTGAGCATCCTGTAACTATGATCCGTAATACGGAACAAGAAACGGTTGTGCAGGAATTTTCTGTTCAGAATGATCTTGCAGAATCTGCAGAAGAAGAAGTGTCTGAAGAAATGATTATGGTGGATGAAGCAGTTGAAGAAGAAAAACCATTGCCCGCAGAAGAATCGATAAATTACGACTGGAAAGAGGATGACCGGAATTTTATTTTCGAATTCCCGCAACCTGAAGAAGCCGTTGCTGTTGAAAAAGAAGAAATTAGCGCTGAATACCAGGCGACTGTTTCCAAAATCAACGGAGATCAATATCCGGGTCATGATTTAAATAAATCCGAAGAAATCAAACCATTCGAAGTTTATATCAAAAAACCGGGTGGTGACACATTGCATGAAACTGAAAAAGCCTTTACACGGCCATCGGTCGACCTGAAATCACAGGAAAGAATTGAACGGCTCAGGAATCTCAGCATGAAACTCAAGAGTGAAAGCGCCATTGAAGAGCTGGAGAACGAACCGGCTTATGTGAGGAGAAACGTGGAGCTGAAGAACATGACGCCTTCCAGTGAAGCACATGTTTCGAAATACTCACTGTATGAGGATACCGAGACCAAAAACCTGGAGATCCGGTCAGGCAATTCATACCTTCATGATAATGTCGACTGAATCGATTTAAACATAACCATCCGCATCATGGAATTAGAAAATAAGATCAATGCCGACATCAAACAGGCAATGATCGCTAAGGAAAGCCAGAAGCTGGAAGCATTAAGAGCGATCAAGGCCGCCCTGCTCCTGGCCAAGACCAGCAAAGAGGCGTCCGGCGGCGAATTACCCGAAGAAGCCGGACTAAAGCTGCTGCAAAAACTGATCAAACAGCGGCAGGAATCAGCCGATATTTATAAGCAAAACGGGCGGATAGACCTTGCAGACCAGGAATTATTCCAGGCTGGTGTTATCGAACAGTATTTACCGAAGCAACTCAGTGAAGATGAGATTATGCAGGGTGTGAAAAGAATTATTACAGAAACCGGTGCTAGCGGGCCTAAAGATATGGGACGTGTGATGGGACTGGCTTCCAAAGAATTTGCAGGTAAAGCTGATAATAAAGTTGTTGCCGACCTGGTTAAAAAATTGCTCGGATTATAACTGATTTAAACTATCATGTCTGGGGGGACATGTTCTTTCATAATTGGATTTTTTATGATTAGCAAAAAAGGGCTGTTTTCACAGCCCTTTTTCTATTTAGTCACCAAGCTTTTGCCTGCAAAATGCAGTCACCGTCAGGTCCTTGTCGATTCCCTGCAGGTATTGCCGGATATTTTTTGAGTTATCCTTTATAAATTCCTGGTTTAATAAAGTACTCTCCGTATAAAACTTATTGAGCTTGCCTACGGCGATTTTCTCAAGCATGTTTTCCGGTTTTCCTTCATTACGGGCCTGTTCCATACCAATCTCGATCTCTTTTTCAATGACGCTCTTGTCAACATCATCCTTATCAATAGCGATCGGGCTCATGGCTGCAATCTGCATCGCTACATTGTGTGCAGCTTCAACGATGCTTTCTGTTCCTTTTTTGCTCATTCCGACCAGGGTAGCCAGTTTGTTACCCAGGTGGTTATATGCTGAAACCCATGCGGCATTAATAGTATAATAACCCGACAATTCGAGCTTTTCACCGATCTTTCCGACCAGGTCCATCAGGTTTTGTTCAACAGTGCGGCCGTTGAGATTGGCAGCTTTCAGCTCTTCAATTGTAGCCAGCTTTTGGGCGACAGCCAGATCGATAGTAGCCTTGGCGAAGTTGATGAAATCGTCACTTTTTGCAACGAAATCTGTTTCTGAATTGACCTTGATCAGTGCACCAAAATCATTGGTATCATTGGTCTTGGCCAGGATGATCCCTTCTGTGGCTTCACGGTCGGCACGCTTTGCGGCAACCTTTTGGCCTTTTTTCCGGAGGATCTCAATTGCTTTTTCAGTATCTCCGTCGCTTTCAATGAGGGCAGCTTTGCAGTCCATCATTCCGGCGCCTGTAATTTGCCTGAGTTTATTTACTTCAGCAGCAGTAATATTTGCCATAACAATATTGTTCTTTGATAATTTTTACCTATTTTCTTGTCTTTGTAGAAAGGCCTCTGCGCGGTCTCTTGTTAGAGTCATCCATTCTGTCGGTCTCTTCTTTTTTCACTTTTCCAAGCTTATCCAACGCTTTCTTGCGGATAGCCTCGGTATCTTCATCATCATCCAGTCCATCAACCATTAATGAAGGATGATCGAATTCATCTCGGTCTTCTTCCTCACCGCGGGCTTCTTTGTCGAGTTTTCTTTCGGCCAGGCCTTCTTCAATCGCCTGAACCAGGACACGCAGGATCAGCTCGATGGATTTCGATGCATCATCATTGCCCGGGATCGGGAAATCGATGATATTCGGATCTGAATTGGTATCGACAATAGCAAAGGTGGGGATATTCAGCTTCCTGGCTTCGGCAATGGCGATTTTTTCTTTCAGGATATCAACTACAAAAATAGCGGAAGGCAGCCTGTTCAGTTCGGCGATACTGCCGAGCTGTTTTTCCAGTTTCTGCCGCTCACGGTTGATTTGCAGACGCTCCCGTTTTGAAAGGCTTTTAAAGTTGCTGGTCGACATCAGTTTGTCGATCGAGCCCATTTTACGGACGGCTTTGCGGATGGTGGCAAAGTTCGTCAGCATCCCACCGGGCCAGCGTTCCACAACATAAGGCATAGCGACTTTCTGCACCTGGGTGGCGACGATTTCTTTAGCCTGCTTTTTCGTTGCAACAAATAAAACTTTGCGTCCTGATTTTGCGATCTGTTTCAATGCACTGGCCGCTTCTTCCAGCTTGGCCATTGTTTTGTAAAGGTCAATAATGTGGATCCCGTTACGCTCCATAAAGATATAAGGAGCCATGTTCGGGTTCCATTTTCTGCGAAGGTGTCCAAAGTGCACACCTGCATCCAGTAATTCTTCGAATGTTGTTCTTGCCATGAATTTGTAGATTTATGTTTACCTTCTGATTAAGCAACCTCCGGGTAGCATATGCATTGAGCAGTTGGTCCCGGACGTTTAGATACTAAACACTCTTTAAGTGGAAGGGATCCGTTAACGTTTGCTGAACTGGAATCTCCTGCGAGCGCCGGGCTGTCCGGGTTTCTTGCGTTCAACCATACGGGGATCTCTGCGTAAGAGGCCTTTATCTTTAAGTGCTTTCCGGAATTCCGGGTTTATCTTGATCAATGCGCGAGCGATGGCCATCCTGAGCGCTTCAGCCTGGCCTGTATATCCACCACCGTCAATATTTACGTTCAGGTCGAACCTGTTTTCCGTCTGGGTGATTTCAAAAGCCTGCTTTACTGTGTATTGAAGAACAGAGGTCGGAAAATAATCTTTCACATCACGCTTGTTCACAGTGATCTGGCCATTGCCTTCTTTCATGAATACGCGTGCAATAGCGGTTTTTCTTCTTCCGGTTGCGTTAATGACTTCCATATCGCTTATTTAATGGTATTGATATCAATTTCTTTTGGTGCCTGCCCCTGGTGCGGATGATCGGGGCCTGCGTATACATGCAGGTTTGAAAATATCGCCCTGCCCAGGCGCGTTCTTGGCAACATACCACGGATAGCTTCTTCCACCAGGTAAGTCGGCTTTTTCTTCAGCATTTCCTTGGGGGTATGGTATTTATCCCCTCCAGGGTAACCACTGTAGGTAACGTACTCTTTACCGGTCAGTTTATTCCCGGTAAGGAGCACTTTCTCCGCGTTAACAATCACTACATTATCTCCGCAATCAACGTGGGGAGTATAATAGGGCTTATTTTTTCCACGCAGAACAATTGCTGCCTGTGATGCCAGCCTGCCGAGCACCAGTCCTTCAGCATTGATCAGGACCCACTGTTTATCAACAGTTTCCTTGTTCGCACTGACGGTCTTGTAACTTAAAGTATCCATTGATGACTATATTTCAACTGATTATTTTACCTTCTGAAAATGGGGTGCAAAGATAGAATGATTTTTTCGTATTAACAAACTGAAGTATAAAATAATTTGAGGATTTGGGGTTTGAGGATTGGAAAACTATTTTTAGTGTAATTTCGTGTCTCCTTGCCTTAGTGGTAAAAAAAATAATGAAAACGCCGGCAAAGAAAGACATCAGACTGCTCATTACAGTAGCGATATTCTCCATCGCCATGGGCTACCTGGAAAGTGCAGTGGTGGTTTACCTGAGGGAAATCTATTACCCGGACGGATTTGCTTTTCCTCTGAAAATGATGAGTGAACATGTAATGATCACGGAAGTTTTCAGGGAATTGGCGACATTAATAATGCTGGCCGGGATTGGCTGGATCGCCGGGCGATCAAACCAGGAACGGTTCGGCTTTTTCATTTTTGCCTTCGGGATATGGGATATCTTTTATTATATCTTTTTATATGCCCTGCTGGGATGGCCGGAAAGCCTTTACACATGGGACATCCTTTTTTTACTGCCAACCACCTGGGTTGGTCCGGTGCTGGCGCCCTGCCTCAATGCCCTGAGCATGGTGGTCTTCGGTGGACTGATCTGGTATTACCAGTCGGCTGGAAGTCTTAAGCCCATAAAAAGCCGGGAATGGAGCTTGCTGATTCTCGGTTCGTTAATCGTAATCTGGGCATATATTGAGGATTATTTTGGCTTCCTGCGAAAGGAATTCTCCATGATCGAGATTTTTAACCCTTCCGGTAACGGAAAACTGATGGAATATGCCATGATTTATGAACCGGTAGATTTTAACTGGTGGATGTTCTGTTTGGGACAATCGCTAATCCTGGCAGGTATCGGGTATTGGCTGCCTGGCACCAGGAAAATCAAGAATTAATTCTGTGAAAATTTGTGAATTTTTCTGTGAAATCTGTGAGAGATCTAATGTTTCTCACAGATTAACACGGATTTAGGCACAGATTATTGCATATTTTTAGTCCTTAATCAATAGTACATTTGCTTTCAACCAAATTTTGAAGTAAAATTCTGGCCGAATACTCCTTTTCTAACTGGTAAATAAATTGCAACGTAAATTTAATATCGTTATACTGAATAAGCTTGATAAAAGTCAATTGTCCGGATTCAACCTCCATGCTATAACTCGAAGACCATGTTTTGACTTCTTTTGAACTGTTTTGTACCGTTAAAATGTGATGCCCAGGCTCCGGGTTGAGCAAAATGTATTCTTCATTTCCAAAATAACAGATAAATTTATCATCCAAAAAAACGCTGAATGGAACAAAAGATCCTACAAAACCGGTACTTCTGAGAAGATAAACCCGGCTTAATGAGTCATCTTCAGGAATTCCGCCAGGTAATGGATTATTGCTAAATATATTTTCAATATATGATTGAAAGATATCAGGTGGTGAAGAAAGTATATTAAACCCTTTATCATCTTCAGGTTTACCTATTACCACCCCGAATAGCCTGCAGGCTTTGTCAGCTCTGACAACACCAACCTCATAATAAGTAATCTGGTAATATGAAAAATCATAATAAGTCATGAAATTTCCGGTAAGCTCTTGAGCAATCTGTAAGAAATTACTGACCGCCTTGGCACTATCATTATTATGCACCTGGAGAATGTAACTTGCCGAATCAAGCTTGATCATTTCATTTTTGAGAAGGCCCTTGATATTCCCCCTGTACTCCCTGACATTTACTCTCCTTTCCATTAAATCGGATAACATAAGGTAAATGATATTTTCTATTCCATCTAAGAATGGGATTTTTTTTTCATCTTCTTTTATCAGCGTTCCCGATTTGTCAGACAAGGAAATCTTTAGAAGATGGTCTTTCCATTCATAGGAAAAAAGCTGATCAAATGGTTTGGTTTCTGATCTTCCGTGATAATTCACAAAAACTTTATGGCCTAAGCTTTCAAAGCCTTTTTTGAAAAAGACATCAAATTCCTCAGGACATCCAGGTACGAAATCAATTCTTATCGTTTCAGCCCGGGTAAGAAATATGAAAAAAAAGAAGGTTATAACCAGGATGTATTTTATAGTACTCACGATATAAGTTTATTTTCTGAAAATTTACACTAAAAATTGAAGCTGATCCCGAAAGTCGTCCTTCTCGGCAGACCGTAATTCGAAGGATTGTTGATGTAGCTGGCATAAAGGAAACGATAGGATTCCTCGTCAACCGCTTCAGAGATTTCCTTCTGGCTTTCCGGTGCATCAAGATATCCGTCATCATCAGCCTCACCTGTAAACCTGTATACTTTGTAAATCACTTTGGTATTCAACAGGTTCTGAATGACACAAAACAGGGTCAGACGGTACCTGTCTTGGTTAAAATAAAAGCCCTTCTCCAGTTTCAGATCAAAGAAGGCCTGTGCGGGCATTGTTTCCATAGAATTACCACTAAGAAATCCTGAACCATCAGGGATTCTGGAGGGTAAATAATAGATCCCGCTTTGAAACTGCCCATACAAACCCATGCCCAGGTTGCTGAAAATTGTATAATTAACTGATCCTGCCGGACCGAGGTAATTTCTTCCAAAACCCGTATTGAACTGTAGATAAGCTTTCGCCAGGTTTTTGGGAATCCTGTATTCATAAGCAAGGTATGAAGGATTGTCTTTATTGATGATAAAATGATATGAAATCCCATAATTCAAACCCGAATTCTTTAAAGACGATCCGTTGAATGCAATGTCGAAGCCATACTGGGCGTAAGCATTATCTTCATTGTCGTAAGAAAAATAATCCTTTGGGTAGGCGCCTGCTCTTCTAACCAGGTAAATCATATTACTGTAATAATCCACAAACCCCTCGCCGCTAATGATCATTTTCCTGAAAGGCATGATAGATAATCCAGCCCTGAACTTATCCGTTCTTTCCGGTTTAAGGGCTCCATTGGGTACCCAGCCGGCGGCGTTATTGATAAAATAATAGGCTACCGGATTGGAAAACGTCACGGTTGGATTGGGATTTGAAACAGCGGAATTATATCTGAACGATAACAACCATCTCTCTTTGAAACTCTTTTGAAGAGAGACCTGGGGTAAGATATTGAAATAAGTTCTGTTCTTTGTAAACACCGAGGCAGAAATTCGTTCCTGTCCCGGATATTTCAGATAAGGAAATATTCCTGATCCGACATCCAGCAGGTTCGGATCGGAAATCTTGTTTCCTTCAGCATCGTACCATTGATCACCGTTTCGGTAACCTGTGACCATGGTCGGATTAAATCCGTTGTCAACATAAACAACATATCCATCACCAATTCCATTCGGAAGCACTGAATTACCCGGCAAATCTTCCAGTTCTCCTGCAGTATAAGCTTCATAAAACAGGTATGGATCTTTAAGCACCTGCTGGTTAGCATTGAAGGCATCCAGCCGTAACCCGGCATCGATGCTCCATCCGCCAAAATCAGCCTTATATCCGGCATAAGCCGAATAGTTCATGGGTGTGTATGCTCCAACCGGACGGATATACTCACCTTCAGCGTCACGGGCGTTGAAAAAATCTTCAAATGACACATTATTCCGGTTACGGTTTCCCAGATGATCATAGCCACTGTAAGAAACATAAGAAGAAATTCCATCATTCAGCAGTTCATCCACTGAAAACATATCCAGGGAAAACAAATCATTTCTACAATCCATCGTATGTTTGACGCCATCCTTATCAAAATAACTAATTGTATTATTGATATAGTCGTATGAATCAATGTCAATAAAATCAACCCCTTCCGGATCCAGGCCCAGAGCCACCCTCAGATTCTTATCAAAGGATTTCTGGCTAAGTTCGTCATAATACCTTGGATAATAAATTGTATCCAACAGGTCACCTTCGTGAACATACGGGTGATCAAGATCCAGTTCCTGAATATGAAAGTTGGTCAAAGACCTCATTAATCCCCAAAGACCTGCCGGATTTGCCTGGTAGGAAGAATAGCTTTCCCTTCTGAATTGAAATCCATGTCTGATCTTCTGTTGTGCGATGACCAGCGAACCACTAACAGAAATATTCAACTGGCGCTGATCATTCTCTGAATATCTGTTGTAACAGGTTCCGGCATTATTCCAGAGGCCGTACACGCTTTGCGGCATCTGGCCATTTAAAAGACCTCCGCCAAGCTGTATCTGGTCGAAATTTTGATAATGCCCTTCAGGTTCACCATCGAAAATCGAATAATAAGTAGACGTATAAGCAGCCAAACCCGGATTCAGGTCACCAGGGGTAAATTCAACCAATGTATCGTAGTCCCAAGAATTCAGTAACCAGGCTTCTTCGTAAAAAGTGCCATTGACCGTATCGGAACCATATTCAAATGTCGGGGATTTATAGGTATCGAATTTCCCTGCATATCCATAGTTGAAAAAATCATCACCCAGGTCCTTGTCTTCAATTTTTGATTTCAACATCGAATACTGGCCCTGGACCTCGTAAGAAAAAACAGTTGATCCGCGGGATTCAAGCCGCTGCCCAAAAAGGACATAATTCGTTGAATACAAGGTTGATTGATCAGGATTATTATCCTGGTTGAAAAAGTAGTTTTCGTAAATGGGAAGTCTTTCATTTTTATCCACCGTGTAGCTGCCTAATTTCAAGGATATTCCATGATTAAAATCAGCCCTGATATTTCCAAAAAGTGAAAATCCTGTCTTCGCTGCATTTGAATTAAAATATGATGAAACGGCATCGGTTTCGTGGGTAAACCAGGCATTTTCATCAGTACCATTATAAGAAGACGGGCGAAGCGGCTCTGATTTAAGATAATCCAGGTAATCTGTTGATGCCTGGTTTCGTAAAATATATGAAGGGTGAGTATCACCGGACGAAAACAAGCGTCCGGCCAATGTAAAGCGCACTCCGGGCCCGTCACCGTTTCCTGAGGCTTGCCGGATCAAAGGTCCTGAAAGGTAGAGTTGCAGATCGGCATCGTTAAACGCTTTGCGGATCATCCTGGAAGATGTTTCGACCAGGAAAGCCAGGCTGTCGTTCGGTTGCACAGGTACTAGCTTTGTAAAACCTGTCAGGCTGTTTCCGGATTTCAAATAATCGGTAAAATCATTATAACTAACCTCACCGATCAACCGGATGGGCATTTCTTCGGTAAAATCCACCGGAACACCGTCGAACCAGGTATAATCTATGGAAGTGACCATTCCATTAATTAAATGGTTACCCTGTTGATCACTTCGGTAAATAGCCGGATTTAGCTGAAAAACATCTTGAGAAACGGTAAAAGGCAGGCTATTAATTAGTTCAAAATCATGACTATGTAATCCATATGTAAAATAAAAAGCAGAACTGTCCTGCGCATTAATATTTTTAACATATAGAAAAAGAAGACCAAACAGAAATAAAAACCTAGATCGAAATATAAAATGCATAAATTGAGTATTATATTAAATGATGGTTTGGTTGAGCTGCCCGCAAATTTAAGAAAACCAATTAATTAAAGTGTCTTAGAAATAATCAGGACTTTCCTCAAAATTCAGTGTAATTTCAAGCCCTTTCTACGCAAAGTTCTGATTTGCCCAGTTGCGTATTTGAAAAAAAACTGTTTTGAAAAAATCGTTGTGACTTTTTAAGAAATAATCTATTGACAAACATTTAAACATTCACTATATTTGATTGCCAATTCAATTTAACCAAATATAAAATGAATGTCATATATATTTGATTTTAAAACCTCCATTTGTGAGAGAAAGATAGAGAGAAGGGGAAAAGTTGAACTCCAGGCTGTAAAGCATCGCCCCCCGTAGGTTTAGCATGTCAGTAGGGTAATCTCTTAATTACCGTTGGCCTTACGCTTTCCTATAACAATAATTTTAAGATAAATTTCAGTTCAAAAATATTTAATACCATTTAAAATGAAAACCAATATTCTATATTTAGTTATATTAATAATTTGTATTACAGCCTCTTGTACACAAAGCCTGCAATCAGATCTAAATAATTCTCGTTCAAACAATACATATACTTATAAAGTCGATTCGACAGATACTTATTTAGATTCATTAGTAGTTACCAGTGCTTACTGGCAAGCGATGATTTCAGAAGCATGTGATGCATTTGATATAATATATTCAAGTAACATTTCACCCGTAGAACTTACCGAGTTATTATCTTCTCAAAATTATGATTCAATTTATTCACTCATTAATCTTAGTGCCACAACAAAGATTCACTACGACACAATCTTTTCTTATTACCTCAACAGGTTAGATAATCAATTTAGTTTTTTACCAAATCCTATTGATTGTCCTTGGCTTAATTACACTAGTACAGAAAAAGGAGAGCTAATGGGTGAATATCTTTCTTATCTCCGAAACAACCCAAATGAGATTAGTGTCCTTTGTAACGACCTTATAACATACTCAAGTGGTGAAAAGTGTAATTATTGGGCACTTGGAGTATGTGTATTGGCTTGCGGCGCTTTTGTAGAAATGCCCGTTCTATTTTTAGCCTGTTTATTGATGTGTGATTGTCAGTTTTGTTATGATGAGACCACAAAGAGGCATTGTGAAAGTATAGGATGGCATTATGATTGAGGAGCATTAATTTTGATTAATAATAATGCAACTAATGTAATTATAAAACTCATTATGAATGGATTATCAATAATAGGAGTGGTCTTCATTTTGTACCTCATTTTATATTTTAAATTTATAAAGAAAGGAAAATTGTTTTATGGTAGATATTATACAAGAACAATGCTTGTTATCTCTTTTGTAGCTTCCGGCATTTTCATATACCTTTATTATGATAAAGGATATCTTCCATACATGTATGTAGCAATTTTATTTTCAATCAATTTCGTTTATTATTTCATTAAAATATCAAAATTGAAAAGAAGATCAAAAGTACAAGAATAATGGAAATCCTTAGGTTTGATGAGGCTTGTCCAAAAACCTATTTGCTTTATTACTGCCGAGAATCGTATGTTCTATCCTGACCATGCGACCTCATTTTAATAGATAATTATTAAAACCATCGGTTTTAGCTGTTTTCGTAAATTATCATCAATTAAAGTGATAATCACCTTTACTTTATTTAATTTCGCAATCCGAAAAATATTAAATATGTCAATCGAAGTCAGGCAGATAACAAAGATCTTCAGCGAACAGAAAGCCCTCGATCAGGTTTCCTTCAGCATCATGCCTGGAGAAATTGTAGGTTTACTGGGGCCGAACGGAGCCGGGAAATCAACGCTCATGAAGATCATCACCTGTTTCATCCCACCAACAGACGGCGAGGTGTTGGTATGCGGTTACGATATCTTTGAACAATCGCTCCAGGTGAGGGAAAGAGTGGGTTATCTGCCCGAGCACAATCCGTTATACCTTGATATGTATGTTCGTGAATACCTTGAATTCATTGCCGGGATCCATAAGATTAAAGGCAATAAAAAGAAAAGGGTGGCGGAAATGGTTGAACTGACCGGGCTTACGCTGGAGCAGAAAAAAAAGATCGGCGCGTTGTCGAAAGGTTACCGGCAGCGGGTAGGCCTTGCCCAGGCGTTGATCCATGATCCTGAAGTACTGATCCTGGATGAACCCACTTCAGGGCTTGATCCCAACCAGATCCATGAGATCCGTAACCTGATCCGCTCCATCGGCGCATCAAAAACAGTTATGCTGTCCACGCACATTATGCAGGAGGTGGAAGCCATTTGCGACCGGGCCATTATCATTCATAAAGGAAAGATAGTTGCCGATGATGCGACCGGGCATCTGGCTGCCGGTGTACGAAACAGGAACCGGATCACGGTTGAATTCAGCGGAACCGTTCAGCTTGAAGACCTGAAACGACTGCCCGGTGTATCTTCGATTGAACAAAAAAGCAGCAACCTCTGGGTCCTGGAGACCGGATCGGACAGGGATATCCGGGAGGATCTCTTCAGTTTTGCGGTCGGTAAGAACATCGCCATTCTTTCGATGAACAGGGAAGAACTGAGGCTGGAAGAGGTTTTCCAGATCCTGACACAAAACTGATCCTTTCATTTTTATTCATACTTTTGCACCGTTAAAAATTAAAGAATGAGCTATTTATTCACTTCAGAATCGGTATCGGAAGGTCACCCGGACAAGGTAGCCGACCAGATATCTGATGCCCTCCTCGATGAATTTCTCAAGAATGACCCTGAGTCCAAGGTAGCCTGTGAGACCCTTGTAACAACCGGCCTTGTTGTTGCCGCCGGCGAAGTCAGGACAAAGGGCTATGTTGATATTGACAGGATTGCCCGGGAAACGATCCGGAAAATCGGGTATACTAAAGCAGACTATAAATTTGATGCGGATTCCTGCGGGGTTATTTCAACCATCCACGCTCAATCGGACGATATTTACCGCGGTGTTGAGAGAGGTTCGAAAACTGAAGAAGAAAAGTACCGGCAGGGAGCAGGCGACCAGGGGATGATGTTTGGTTTCGCCAGCAACGAGATGGACAACTTTATGCCGATGCCGATTGAAGTGGCCCATATTTTATTGCAGGAACTGGCCAAAATCCGCAAGGAAGGTAAGCTCATGCCGTATCTCAGGCCAGACGCCAAATCCCAGGTTACGATTGAATATGATGAGAGACATCAGCCTGTCAGGGTGGATACGGTCGTAGTTTCCACGCAGCACGACGAGTTCGACACCGATGAAAAGATGCAGGCAAAAATTGAGGAAGATGTCAGAAAGATATTAATACCACGGGTCATTCAGGAACTCCCGGAGCGGATCGGAAAGCTTTTCAATGAACATTACAAGTTGTATGTTAATCCGACGGGAAAGTTTGTCATTGGCGGCCCGCACGGTGATTCCGGGCTGACCGGCCGGAAGATCATCGTGGATACATACGGCGGCCGTTGCGCGCATGGTGGCGGTGCTTTTAGCGGGAAAGACTCCTCGAAGGTTGACCGTTCTGCGGCTTATGCAGCCCGCTATATTGCCAAGAATTTAGTGGCAGCGGGCATTGCCGCAGAGGTGCTGGTGCAGGTAGCATACGCCATTGGCGTCGCTGAACCGGTTGGCTTTCTGGTGAACACCAACAAATCTGCAAAAGTTAAGGATTCACAGGGAAATATCTTAACGGACAAGCAGATCTCGGCTATTGCGAAAGATTTGTTTGATCTGAGGCCCTATGCAATTATCAAGAAATTTGGTTTGCAGAATCCCATCTTCAGCCCTACCTGCACTTATGGTCATTTTGGCCGTGATCATTATGAAGCTGAAGTCGAGGTTTATTACAAAGACAGGTACACTTTTGATAAAACGGTTCATGTGAATGGCAAGGATATTATGAAGACGTTTAAAAAAGTAGAATTTTTTGGATGGGAGAAGTTGGATGCGGTGGAAGAGATCAGGAAAGCATTTAGAATTTAGCTATTTGAGATGGCATCTCAAATTTCATGAAAAACTTCTGTATTTAACTGTATTTCATCTATTTATAATAATATTTTGATGGTTTTGAGATGCCATCTCAATTTGGTTTTTCTATCCATGTATACAACTGTTTTTCAAATATTTAAGATGTTTTTCGGACGATTTCGAGATGCCATCTCATTTGGACCTCTTTTAATACTTTTAACAATTTGCTTCTTAATCCCCTCCATAACAAATGCTCAGAAAGGCGTACAGATCGCTTTATTAAAATATAACGGCGGCGGTGATTGGTATGCCAATCCTACATCGCTGACTAATCTGATCAAATTTTGCAATGATGAACTAAAGACCGGACTGGTGAAGGATTATGCGACTGTAGAGGCCGGCAGCCCGGAGATTTTCAATTATCCGTTTATTCATATGACCGGGCATGGCAATGTTTTTTTTAATGACCAGGAGGCCCAAAACCTTAGAAATTACTTGCTGGCCGGGGGATTTCTGCATATCGACGATAATTACGGACTTGATCCCTTTGTCAGGCCGCAGATGAAAAAAGTTTTTCCCGAGCTTGATTTTGTTGAACTACCCTTCGACCACCCGATTTATCATCAGAAATATGATTTCCCTAATGGACTGCCCAAGATCCACGAGCATGACAACAATCCTCCGCAGGGATTTGGATTGATCTACGAAGGGCGGCTGGTTTGTTTCTATACCCATGAATGTGATTTAGGCGATGGATGGGAAGACCAGGATGTTCACCACGATTCTCCTTCAACACGGTTAAAAGCGCTTCAAATGGGAGCGAACCTGGTGGGTTATGTGTTTACGAAGTGAGCTGTAACCTGCAAGCCTCAAGCTTTAAGCTTCAAGCCACAACCTTCAAGATTAATGCTTTAAATGGAGAAGTTGTGCTTCGATGACTTTGATTTTGGATTCTGCATCGGCTTGTTTTTTCTTCTCAATCTCAACGACTTTTGCAGGAGCACTATTGACAAACTTTTCGTTGTTCAGCTTAACCATGACTGTTTGCAGGAATCCACGGGCGTATTCAAGGTCCTTTTCAAGCCTGGAAATTTCAGCCTCTTTATCGATGGAATCAGCATGCAGTGGAATGAAAAACTCCGTCGAGCCGACAATGAATGAGGCAGCGCCTTCGATTTTTTCTTCGGTATAATTAAGGGTTCCCAGGTTGCCCATCTTCATCACAACCTGGTCAAAGTAAGTATTGGGTTGCTGACCATGGTTTTTTCTGACAAAAAAATCAATCTTTTCCTTTGGCGGAATATTCTTATTGGTGCGCTCATTCCTGATGGCAATGATCACTTCCCGCTCCATATCGAAATGCTTCAGGATTTCAGCTTTAAACGAAGATGAAACCGGGTATGGTGCAATGATGATATCATCACCTTCATCCCTCATTTTCAGCATATGCCAGATTTCTTCGGTGATAAAAGGCATAAAAGGATGAAGTATTTGCATCAATTTTTCAAAAAAACCAATGGTTTTATCAAGGGTTTCCTGATCAATGGGCTGCTGGTAATCGGGTTTGATCATCTCAAGGTACCAGGAACTGAATTCATCCCAGGTCAGCTTGTACGCGGTCATCAGGGCATCGGAGATCCTGAATTTCGAAAAATGGTCTTCGATAGAAGCCAGCGCTTCATTCAGACGGTTTTCGAACCAGTGGACCGACGCCTTGTTGCTTTCCGGCGTACTCAATTGCGGATCGACCTTCCAGCTTGTAACGAGCCTCAGTGCATTCCATATTTTGTTACTGAAATTCCTGCCTTGCTCACACAATGATTCATCAAATAAAAGGTCATTTCCTGCCGGTGACATAAAAAGCATACCAATACGCACTCCATCGGCACCGAAGTGTTCCATCAGGTCAAGCGGATCAGGTGAATTACCCAGTGATTTCGACATTTTCCGCCCCAGCTTGTCACGAACGATCCCTGTAAAATAAACGTTTTTAAACGGTACCTCTTTGCGGTACTCCAGCCCGGCCATGATCATCCTGGCCACCCAGAAAAACAAGATCTCAGGGGCAGTAACCAGGTCATTTGTCGGGTAATAATACCGGATATCCTTATTTTCAGGGTTCCTGATCCCGTCAAAAGTTGAAATTGGCCAGAGCCATGATGAAAACCAGGTGTCCAGCACATCATCATCCTGCTTTAGATCATGAATATTCAGATCAGGCATGTGAAATTCGGCTTTTGCTTTCTCCAGGGCTTCTTCAGCAGACCTGGCCACCACGAAATCGCCATTTGCAAGATAATAAGCGGGGATACGCTGTCCCCACCAGAGCTGGCGTGATATGCACCAATCGCGTACATTCTCCATCCAATGCCTGTACGAATTTTTTATCTTGGCCGGGTAAAACACCACATCTTCATTCATTACCGCGTCCAGCGCAGGTTTGGCCAGCACATCCATCTTCATGAACCACTGCAGCGAAAGTTTGGGTTCGATCACTTCATCGGTTCGTTCCGAATAGCCGACTTTATTGGCATAATCTTCAACTTTCAGCAAATGGCCTTTATCTTTCAGTTCCACTGTGATTTTCTCCCTGACCACAAAACGGTCTTCACCAACGTACAACTGTGCCTTTTCACTCAATGTGCCATTATCATTGAATATATCGATCGACTCCAGCTTGAATTTTCTACCGATCTCGTAGTCGTTAATATCGTGGGCCGGGGTAATTTTCAGGCATCCTGTACCGAATTCCATATCCACATATTCATCCTCAATGACCGGAACAGCCCTGTGTACCAATGGAACCAGCACTTTCTTACCCACCAGGTGCCTGTAGCGCGGATCGTTCGGATTTACGCAAACCGCAGTATCTCCGAGGATCGTTTCAGGACGGGTGGTGGCAATGGTGATAAACTCATCCGGGTTGCCTTCGACAAAATAACGAACATAGTAAAGCTTGGAATTTACTTCCTTGTAAATGACCTCTTCATCAGACAATGCCGTGAGGGCTTTCGGATCCCAGTTGACCATCCGGACACCCCTGTAAATAAGACCTTTGTTATAAAGATCGATAAATACACTGATCACTGACTCGTACATATCCGGGTCCATCGTGAACCGGGTGCGTTCCCAATCACAAGACGCACCTAATTTTTTAAGCTGTTCGAGTATGATCCCGCCATGTTTTTCCTTCCATTCCCATGCGTATTCGAGGAATTTTTCCCGGCTAAGGTCAAATTTATTGATCCCTTGATTTTTCAAGCTGGCCACCACCCTAGCCTCTGTAGCAATTGAGGCATGATCGGTTCCGGGGAGCCACTCGGCATTTTTCCCTTGCATGCGTGCCCGCCTGACCAATATATCCTGTATCGTGTTGTTAAGAATATGTCCCATATGCAATACACCGGTTACATTCGGAGGAGGGATAACAATCGTGTAAGGTTCGCGTCCGTCTGGTTCCGAATGAAAGTAGCGTTTGTTCATCCAGTGGCTGTACCATTTATTCTCAACTTCCCTCGGGTTATATTTACTGGGAATATCCATAATATCAAGGTGTTTCGGTCTATTTTAAAATGAAACGGCAAAAGTAACAAAAAAACCGACGGGTAATTCCATCGGTTTAGCAATATGAAAGAAGAGGGTGTTTCTAAAGATTAGTGCTCTTTATGCCTGCAAGAACCTTTATGCTCCATGAAGAACTCGCCCATTTCGCGCATGGCCTGCATATTCTCTGCATTGAACATCTCAGAGAAATCCATATTGCCGCTGACTGCAATCAGGATAACTTTATCATCTTTCTTGACGCAAAATGCGGCTTCTTTTACCACATTCTCTTCACCCTTCATCATGAACATCCGAATCGACATTTCGTCACCATTTGCGCAGGCTAATTCTGTATAGCGTTCATCGGCTGCAATTTTCCGCACTTTTTTCCATAATTTGTCACCGGATAGAAAACCGGATCCGGTTTCATCCTGGAGAATACTGATGCTTTCAATATTTTTCATCATATCCCCGAACAATGGGAAATCCTCGGATTTTTCCCAGTTAAGATTCATGGCCCCCGGTTTGATCTGCATCGATTGATAACCGGATTTAGATGAAAAATCACTATACAATGAAGCAAGCGGAGTTTCCTGGGCCAGGATAATAAAGGGTGCCAGCGTTACGACAATGAATATTAATAACTTTTTCATAATCATTTCCTGAATTCTAAATTACTTCTGTTCTTCATCCAGTTTCTGGAGGTTATCCATACCTTCAAAATTCATGGTCTTTGAAAGCTTTCCGATGGTGCTCATGTCGATGGTACCGGTTATGGTGATAAAGCCGGCTTGTTTGTCGCCATTAATGACCAGGAGCAGTTCGCCAATTTTATCACCTTTTTTCTTTGAAAGAAATTTGACTTCTTCGCCGGTCTGTTTGACGACCATAAGTTCGGAGTAACCTTCGACCTGGAGCTTACCGACTTCTCCCCTGAACCTGCTCAGTTCAGCATCATCAGTTGCTTCGGTTTCATACATTAGAATTTTGATACCATCCAGTTGTTCCATCATCACTTTAATTTCCTGCATTTCAGGATCATCGGAATCCATATCGGCAAACATGCCAAAGAGTTCTTTGGAAATGCTGACGGTAGTATAGCCTTCTTTGCCGCCGTATTTGTCGTAAAGGGCAACAGCAGAGCTGTTCTGGGCATTCAAAAGCTGGGCGCTCGTTAAAAGCAGCATGGTTATGGCTGCGAGAATTGTACGTTTCATGGTTTTAATTATTTAAATTCATTTTCATTTCTAATTTAGCTTGTGGCTTGCGGTTTCAAGCTACAAGCTGCAAGCTGCAAGCTTCAGGTTTTAGTTATTCGAAATCATTTTATGTACTTTTTCGACTTCATTAAGTTTGCTCATATTGTTCACTGCTTTGCTATAAGCAGATACGGGTTTCATTTCATTCAATCCTGCCTGCAGGACACTTACAGGCTCCAGGTTACTGGTCCCCTGGTTGAATTTACCGGAAACATAGAGAAGGATTTTCTTTGCTTCCATATAAGCCACCTGCGGATCTTTAAACGTATCGTCGAATTTCCTTGAAAATGGATCAAATTTTACAAAGACTGCGACCAGGATCAGGATTGATGCGGCAGCACCCACGATCCAGTAAATCCAGGGGCGATGGATATCCGTGATTACACCCAGTATATTCCCCTTTACGTTCGCCATGATCTTTTCATCGAAATCCGGATCTGTGATCACCAGGTCCTTTTGTTGATCAAGGAAATTGAAGTAACGTGCCAGGTCGTTCCATTGTTCAGGTATGCGGCCGGAAGCAAAGAACTTCCGGAGCTGTTCTTCTTCGGAGAGGGTGGATTCCCCCTCGAAATACTTTTCCAGTAACCGTTCAATTTCTTGCAAGTTCATACCCTTGTATTTTTAGAATTGTATTCCTGACCTGTTTTCTCGCCCTGGATAAATTCACCCGTATTGCATTGACATTCAATCCCATGATTTCAGCAATCTGTTCATATTCCATACCTTCAATATCACGCATGTGCATGATCGTTTTCTGCTGTTCCGGCAACTCGTCAATAATTTTCCGGATGAATCCCGTAAAATCGCTCTTTTCCAGTAAATCCCCCGGATTGTGCGTCAGCGACAATGCCTGCCGGTCGGTCAGTCTTTCTTCGCGGAAAGATTTTGACTTTACCCTGTCAAGACATATGTTTTTTGTTACCGTCATCGCAAATGCTTCAATGCTTGTATATTTAACCAAATCATCCCGGTTGGTCCAGAGTTTAAGCATGGCATCCTGCACCGCATCTTCGGCTTCGGCCCGTTCACCCAGAATCCTGAGGGATAAACGGAACAGTTTATTTTTCAGCGGGATAACCTGTATTTTAAACGTTTCGGGATTCATTTTAAGTGAAGACGATGAAGGATCGTTTTCATTACAAACTTATTGACAAAATAGGCCAAATATTACGACATTTTCTGTTAATCTTTGAAAACATGGATTTTTGATTATTTTTGTTCAATTCAAAATAAACAGGGATATTTCTATTTCAATAAACAAACTAAAATTTAAAATTATGATGAAAAAACACCCAAGGGGGTTATTAGCCGCAGCCCTTGCAAATATGGGAGAGCGTTTTGGATTTTATACCATGATGGCAATCCTTGTACTTTTCCTTCAGGCAAAATTCGGCCTTTCCGGAACAAACGCAGGAATCATTTACTCCATATTCTATTTTTCAATTTATATCCTTGCTTTTGTTGGCGGATTAATCGCTGATAAAACCCGGAATTATAAAGGTACCATCCTGATCGGTTTGTTTGTTATGGCGGCGGGATATCTGATGATGGCCATCCCTTCTAAAACACCAGTTCCAAACCAAACGCTTTTTCTGATCATCACTTGCTTCGGACTGTTTACCATTGCTTTCGGTAATGGATTGTTCAAAGGAAACCTTCAAGCCCTTGTTGGTCAGATGTATGACAACCCTGCTTATGGTAAAATGAGGGATTCCGGTTTTTCATTATTCTACATGTTCATCAACGTTGGAGCTTTATTTGCACCGATTGCAGCCATCATGATGAGAAACGGCTGGTTAGAACATAATGGTTATCTCTATAATCAAAACCTCCCGGAACTGTGTCATCATTATCTGAGAGGAACGATTACACCTGAAGCCACACAAAAACTAACAACGTTAGCTTCAGAGGTCAGTAAAAATGGACAGGTCACTGACCTGACGGCATTTGCCAATGATTACCTGAATGTGTTTGCAACCGGATTCCATTATGCTTTTGGCATTAGTATCATTGCAATGATGATTTCCATCGTTATTTACCTGGTTAACAAGAAGATTTTCCCTGATCCGTCATTAAAAGTTAAAACATCCAGTGCTGAAGGCCATCATGAAGTTATGATGGATGCCAAAGAGGTGAAACAAAGGCTTTATGCTTTATTTGCCGTTTTTGGCATCGTGATCTTTTTCTGGTTTTCATTCCATCAGAACGGTCTGACGCTCACTTATTTTGCAAAGGATTATACCGATTTGAGCATGATCAGGATAAACCTCGGCGTGATGGAAATCAGGGGGGCAGAGATTTTTCAGTCGATCAATCCTATTTTCATTGTTCTTCTAACGCCAATCATTATGGGCATTTTCGGTTGGTTAAGAGCACGGGGCAAAGAGCCTTCGACCCCGAAAAAAATTGCTATTGGTATGCTGATTGCTGCCTCAGCATACTTTGTGATGACGATGGGTTCAATGGGATTACCGCTGAAATCGGAAGTGGATGCCATGGGAGGCTTGTCGGATCCTGAAAGAGTTTCCCCGATGTTGCTTATTGGCACCTATTTTATTTTGACTGTAGCAGAATTGTTTATCAGTCCTCTGGGTATTTCATTTGTTTCAAAAGTGGCTCCACCACAATACCAGGGCGTGATGCAGGGAGGCTGGCTGGGTGCAACAGCTATTGGCAACCAACTCCTCTTCATTGGGGCATTGTTGTATGAAAATGTTCCGATCTGGCTGACATGGACAGTCTTCGTTGTGGCCTGCAGCCTGTCATTCCTGACCATGCTTTTCATGGTGAGATGGCTTGAAAGAGTTGCAAAGTAATAATTAAAATAAAATTAAGGGAGGAGTTCTATAAATCCAGGCAGTCGGAATATAGTCTGTTATAAGACTCCTCTTCAACAATTAAAGCCGTTGGTTCCAAACAAGTTACAAGATGGAACCGACGGCTTTAGTCGTCGGATTGCAAACTAAAAAATATACCGACGGCTTTAGTCGTCGGGCTGCAAACTAGTCTTATGTATCCATGGGGAAATCACCGGCGTTTCAATTCATATGCCGAATACTTCAAGAAAGAATTCGGCGGACGAGTGCAAAAACTGGCCATCGATGCAGGCTTTACCTGCCCGAACCGTGACGGTTCCAAAGGTACCGGAGGATGCACTTACTGCGATAATGACGCTTTTAACCCTTCCTATTGCCATCCTGAAAAATCCGTCGCCTTACAAATTAAAGAAGGGATTGAATTTCATGAAAACAGGTACCGCCGGGCTTCACGGTTCCTAGCCTATTTCCAGCCCTACTCTAACACTTATGCCCCACTGGAAAAACTCAGGGAAATCTATGACCAGGCTCTCTCATTTCCTGAAATTATAGGACTGGTGATTGGCACAAGACCTGATTGCATCGATGAATATAAACTAGAGTATTTCAGCAAACTCTCCGAAAAACATTATGTGATGCTGGAATATGGCGTTGAATCATGTTATGATAAAACACTATCGAGGATCAACAGGGGGCATACATTTTCAGAAGCTGTGCAGGCACTGGAAGCAACATCAAAATTCAATATTAAAACAGGCATTCACCTGATTTTCGGCCTTCCGGGAGAAACTAAGGAGGAAATGATGAACGAAGCCGGCATCGTATCTTCCCTGCCGGTGAACAATATTAAATTTCACCAGCTTCAGATCATCAAAGGCACAAGAATGGCCCTTGAATTTAATGCTCACCCGGCAGATTTCGTCCAATTCAGCCTGGAAGATTATATTGAATTCATCATTGATTTTACCGAAAGGCTCAATCCCGCGCTTGTAATCGAGCGGTTTGCCGGTGAAGTGCCTCCCCGGTTCCTTGCTGTTCCGGCATGGGATTTGGTCCGAAACGACCAGATTTTAGCGAAGATCGAAAAAAGGATGGCCGAAAAAAATACCTGGCAGGGGAAATTATATCACTGACCTGTTTATTTTCATGCTAGGTTAAAAGAAATTTAGTTTCTATATTTGCTGATATGCTAATCTAATACTTAACCTAAAATTTATAGCTATGAAGAAAATTTTACTATTCTTATTTGCGATGACCATTTCCTGGGCGGTTTATCCCCAGGGCTCCTCGTTGTATTCAGAGGATTTTGAATCATACACGGTGGGGAGTTACATCGCGGAATCAAACCCCACATGGTGGACGACCTGGGGCAATGCTCCGGGGACCGGAGAAGATGCTTATATTTCGGACAACTACGCCTTAAGCCCGACAAAGTCGCTGTTCATTGATCCTGCGGATGGTTTGACGGATTGCATCTTAAAACTCGGCAATAAAACGAGCGGCGCGTATCTTGTCTCCTGGAATATGTACGTCGAAAGCGGATACCAGGGCTATTACAATTTTCAGCATTTTGAGTCGCCCGGAATAGAATGGGCCTTTGACATTTTCTTTTATGATGATGGCACCGGAACCCTTACTGTCGGAGGTACGGATTATACATTCACCTACCCGGTGGGCAGCTGGTTCATGGTTGAACACGCGATAAATATTGACCTGGATCAGGCTACATTTACCTGTAATGGAACGGAAGTTCATTCCTGGCCATTCTCTTATGAAAGTACAGGCACCGGCGGAACCAACCAGCTTGGCGGTGTGGATTTCTGGACCGATGATGCAACTTACAGGTTTTATGTCGATGACCTGGATTATGCACCGATGCCCATCGCTCTTTATGAAGACGATTTTGAATCTTACAACCTGAATGATTTTATAGCTGAAAGCAATCCGACCTGGTGGACTACCTGGGGCAATGCACCCGGTACCGGTGAAGACGGCTATATCTCCGGCAATTTTGCTCACAGCCCTGATCAGTCATTATTTATTGACCCATCCGATGGCCTGACCGATCTGATCCTGAAACTAGGCAACAAAACCAGCGGTGCTTATAATGTGAACTGGTATATGTATGTTGAGTCCGGATTCCAGGCTTATTACAACTTCCAGCATTTTGAGTCGCCCGGCATTGAATGGGCTTTTGACATTTATTATTATGATGATGGAACGGGAACGCTGACTGTCGGTGGAGCTGATTACAACTTCACTTTCCCGGTCGGGGCATGGTTCAAGGTGGAACATAGTATAAATATTGACGAAGATCTCGCAACGTTTACATGCAATGGCACAGAAATCCATTCATGGCCCTTCCATTATGAAGGTTCGGGTACTGGCGGCACCAACCAGCTCGGCGGTGTGGATTTCTGGACCGATGATGCAACTTACCGGTATTATGTCGATGATCTTTCCTTTGTACAACTGGCTACAGCGCAGGACCCGGCCATGGTCATCAGTCCTTCACAGCTCGATGCCACGGCAGCGCAGGGATTCTCGACGACATTGCCTTTGACAATAACCAATGAGGGTGTAGCCGACCTGAATTACCAGATCAGCGTAATTTACCCTATGCCTGGCCTTAAATCTTCCGTCAATTCGATGGAAGGCCAAACAGAATTTGTCAGGTCTCTGGATTATAACAGCGGGATTTCTGCTGATCCGGATGCGAGGCCTGCAGCTTATAACCCGGCGCCGGATGATTTCGTGCTGCATTATGATGGCGACAATGCCTCAGCCATCGGATGGAATTCAGCACCTATTTCACCGACCGTAGCAGCCATGTTCCCGGCTAACCTGACCTTACCTCATGCAGGGATGCTGCTCTCTTCGGTTGATGTTTATATCAATGACCCCGGCACAGATTATATTCTGAAAATCTATGATATGGGCAATTCTTACCAGCCCGGTGAATTGCTGGTTTCCCAACCGTTCGACGGGGTTAGCCTGAGCTGGAATAACATCGAGCTTGCCAATCCGGTTTACATTACCGGTGCTGATATTTGGGTTGGTTACCAGTTTACCCAACCCACAACCGATATTTTTATTCCCGGAACTGATGGTGGGCCGGCCAATCCCAACGGAGATTTCATCTCTACCGGTGTCGGCTGGTCGCACCTCTCCAACAACCCTGACCTGAACTATAACTGGAATATCCGTGCAAACCTCACCGGTATGCCGGTTATCCATTGGCTTGGCGTTGATCCTGTTTCCGGAACAGTTACACCGGGAAACGCAGCTAACATTTCAGTGAATTTTGATGCATTTGACCTTGAAATTGGCACCTATACCGCATTTTTGCGTATTGTCAGCAATGATCCTGATAATCTCCAGGTTGACGTGCCGGTAACATTTGAAGTCACCGCCGGTGGAACAGCACAATCTGTTGTCCTTGATTTTGAAGCACAGACCGACTGGGCGGTGACCTTTGATCCATGGACAGCCATTGATAATGACGGAGCAGATACCTACGGCTTTGAAACCGTGTCATTCCCCGGTGCATACGGTCCCCTGTCATTTATCGCATTTAATCCGGCTACAACCGAACCTCCCATGACCGACGACCCGGCGATCCAGCCACACGGTGGCGTCAGGTTCGGGGCCTGCATGGCTTCCGTTCCTCCTCCATTCAACGACGACTGGATGATCTCACCGCTGATTGACCTGGGTACAAATTCTTCGGTAACCCTTTGGGTAAAATCTTATACGGATGAATACGGACTTGAAAAATACAATGTGTTGGTTTCAACAACGGATATGAATCCTGCAAACTTTACGTCCATTTCCGGCTCAACACCGATGCTGGCCCCTATCGACTGGACTGAAGTAAATTTCGATCTTTCAGACTATGATGGACAATCAGTTTATGTGGCCATACAGTGTGTTTCAGAAGATGCGTTTGTTTTCATGCTCGACGATGTGTCCGTTGATTTCATCGTAGGGACACCTGAAAATGAAGCGAATACTGAATTCTCCATTTATCCGAATCCGGTCAGCAATCAGCTGAATATTACTTCTGCATCCGAAATGACCCAGGTTGAAATTTTCAACCAGCTTGGTCAGCGTGTTTACAGCCAGGTTGTAAAAAACACCTATTTCAACCTGAATACTTCAGAATTCAATTCGGGTGTATATTACGTAAGGATCACCACTGATCAGGGAATAGCGACTGAAAAAGTCATGGTCAGGTAATTAACTTAAAACTTCATGGAAGAGGCTGTCTCATAAGTCTGAGCAGCCTCTTTTTTTATTAGTCCGACAGGTAAAGCCGATGGTAGAATTTTTTTTAATAAGCGGTGAAAATTTTATCCATATATTTGGACTCAATAATTAAAACTTAAAATAATTCAATGATGAAACGATTACTATTCATGTTTGTTGGGCTTATGGTATTTGGATTCCTCCAGGCCCAGACTGATTGGATTGAGAAAAATTCCAATCTGGCAGCAACAAAAGGAGTCGGTCAGATTTCGGCCGGTATGCTTGATCCGAATGCTTTATGGGGCATGGCCATCAATGCAGACGGCAGCATTTTTGATGGATTTACAAGATCCAATGACGCCGGTCAGAACTGGTTCCCAGGCACTTTTAATGCAGGAGACGGACTGTCGATGCTTTTTGCCATTGATGCAACAACCTGCTGGGCCGTTTTCAATACCGGGGCTACCCAGGGACTATATAAAACCGTCAATGGTGGTACAACCTGGACTAAAAAAGGAACTGCCTACGGTGCTTCTTCTTTTGCAAATGTTATTCATTTCTTTAATGAAAATGACGGGGTTGCCCAAGGAGATCCAATTGGTGGCTATTTTGAAATTTATACGACCAGTAACGGAGGAGAAACCTGGACCCGCGTAGCTTCGGCTAATATTCCAACTCCGGTAAGCGGTGAGTATGGCATCACCGGGAACTATGATGCTGTTGGCGATCATATCTGGTTTGGAACCAACAAAGGCCGGATCTTCCATTCTGCTGATAAAGGCCAGCATTGGACCGCTGCATTGACCAACTTTGGCAGTGCAGAAGTAGTTCAGCCTGAATTCGCCAGCGAAACCAATGGTATTTGCTTCAGGTCTTATCTTGATCTTGGTATTGAAACAGTACTGGGCGTTACCTCCGATGGCGGTGCAACCTGGACCACTGTCAACGTAAGTGGTACCATGTTTGCACGTTATTACTCTTATGTTCCCGGAACAGAAGCTACTTACGTAGGTTCATCGGGCGGCGTTGTTGGCGCTAATGGCGTTTCCTACAGTACCGACGGCGGCTATACCTGGGCAGCTCTCACTGAAGGGTATGATTTCCTTGGAACCGTTTGGTTGGACAATGAAACCGGCTGGGCCGGATCATTTGCTCAGGCCGACAGGACTACAGGCGGTATCTATATTTATGACGGACCTCCGCTGGAACCATTTGCCGTTCCGGTCATTTCACTAAGTACCGATCATATTTATGCCCAGGCGGAAGCCGGGGTCGTCGAAACGGTCGATTTGACAGTTTCCAATCCGGGCGGTGCTACCCTCGACTATACAGTTCATGCTATTTATCCTGCACCTGAGGGAAAATCTGCACCAGTGAGCCTTGAAGGAAAAACCAGCGCAGTCAAATCGTTGGGTTATCATGAAACCAGTGCCGATCCTAACGGCCGTCCTGCGGCTTATAATCCTCCTCCGACAGACGATTTCGTTCTTCATTATGATGGAAACAACGAAAATGCTATCGGTTGGAGCACCGTTCCGGTAAGCCCGACGGTCGCCGCAATGTTCCCGACTAACCTTACATTACCGCACGCCGGTATGCTTTTAAGCTCGGTGGATCTTTATATCAACGATCCGGGAACTAATTACATCCTCAAGATATGGGATATGGGTACAAGCAATGCTGCCGGAACCTTGCTGGTTTCACAGGCCTTTGCCGGACAAAGCTTAACATGGAATTCCATCGAACTGGCTGATCCGGTCTATATCACCGGAGCAGATATCTGGGTTGGATATCAATTCACACAGGAGGTTACAGATGTTTTCATCCCCGGTGTTGATGCAGGACCGCATAATGTAAACGGTGACTGGATCTATTTCGGTGCCAGCTGGGGCCATCTCTCCGATAATCCTGAACTGGATGCCAACTGGAATATCCGCGCCAACCTGACCGGCACACCAATCAACCAGTGGCTTTCTGTAGCTCCCGCTTCAGGTTCCATCGAACCCGCAGGAAGCGATAACCTGGTGGTGACCTGTGATGCCGGCGACCTGGAACCCGGTACGTATGAAGCTGTGCTACGCTTTGTCAGCAATGATCCAACCAATGGATCGGTCGACCTGCCAGTTTCTTTCGAAGTTCTTCCCGGTGGATCCGCACAGTCGGTGGTTCTTGATTTTGAATCACAAGCCGACTGGGCTGTGACTTTTGACCCATGGACCGCTGTCGATAATGACGGCGCAGATACCTACGGCTTCGAAACCGTTACATTCCCTGGAGCTTACGGCCCATTGTCATTCATTGCATTCAATCCAGCCACAACTGAGCCTCCAATGACTGATGACCTTGAAATCCAGCCTCATGGCGGAGCAAGATTCGGAGCCTGCATGGCTTCAGTTCCTCCACCATTCAACGATGACTGGATGATCTCTCCGCAGATTGACCTCGGCATGAACTCTTCAATCACCATGTGGGTTAAGTCATATACCGATGAATACGGACTTGAAAAATACAATGTGCTGGTTTCAACAACGGACATGAACCCCGCTAGCTTTACTTCCATTTCCGGCTCAACACCAATGCTGGCCCCTGTTGACTGGACCGAAGTCTTTTTCGATCTTTCCGAATATGATGGACAATCGATTTACGTGGCCATTCAATGTGTTTCAGAGGATGCTTTTGTCTTCATGCTTGATGATGTTTCCGTTGATTTCATCGTCGGAACGCCCGAACAGGAAGAAACCACCGAATTCTCCATTTACCCGAATCCGGTCAGCAACCAGATGAATATCACTTCTGCAGCCGAAATGACTCAGGTTGAAATTTTCAACCAGCTGGGACAGCGCGTTTACAGCCATGTCGTTAAAAATACTTACTTCAACCTGAACACCTCAGAATTCAATTCAGGCGTGTATTATGTAAGGATCACGACTGATCAGGGTGTGTCCACTGAAAAAGTAATGGTCAGATAATCTTATTTTAAACTAAAAAAAAGAGGCTGTCTCCTAAGTAGGAGCAGCCTCTTTTTTTTTTGAATGAGATTTATTTCTGTTTTTTCTTCCGGCCTGAAGCTGACAGCGCCTGATCGATGATCCACTCCAATTGACCATTGACGCTTCTGAATTCATCAGAAGCCCATTTTTCAATGGCTTCATAAGTATCCTGGTTCAATCGCAGAACAAATGTTTTTTTCGCAGCCATAGCCCCTCATTTTAATATTCTATTGATGTAAGGTCCCTGCATTGATCACAGGGGCTGCATCCTTGTCTGAGCAAAGCACGACCATCAGGTTCGAAACCATGGCGGCTTTTTTATCCTCGTCCAATTCAATGATTTGCTTCGTAGAAAGCTGTTCAAGAGCCATTTCCACCATACTTACTGCACCTTCAACAATTTTGATCCGGGCAGCGACGATGGCCGTGGCTTGCTGCCTGCGTAACATCGCACCGGCGATTTCAGCCGAATAGGCCAGGTAGCTGATCCTGGCTTCAATGATGTGAATACCCGCAATAGCCAGTCTTTCCCTGAGCTCATTTTCCAGGACATGGTTCACTTCTTCACCGCCTGAACGCAGGCTGATCTCCGCCTGGGCATCATCGAAATTATCATAAGGATAATGGCCTGCCAGTTTCCGGATTGCCGATTCACTCTGGATTTCAACAAAATGGACATAATCATCGACTTCAAATGCCGCTTTGAACGTGTCTTCAACCTTCCAGACCAGCACAATGCCAATCATGATCGGATTCCCGACTTTGTCATTAACTTTGATCGGCTCGCTGTCAAGGTTTCTCGCTCTTAGTGAAATCTTCTTCCTGGTATAAAAAGGATTGGCCCAGAAAAATCCATTTTCCTTAATGGTACCGATATAATCACCGAATAAAACCAGCACCATCGATTCATTGGGATTCACGACCATAAAACCTGGGAGAATAAAGAACGGTAACGCCATAAAAGCAAAAATCCAGCCCTTATCCAGAACAAAGGCAAGCGCAATGACCGCGCCGATGCTTAAGAAAAATAAGGCCAGGTATATATAGCCTTTTTTTGGTGAGAAGTTGTTTTCTTTTTCCATTTTAATATTTATTTTGATATTATTTTGATATTGCAATAATACTACTTTTTTTATACAAAGTCAAGTTTTTTTTAATTTTTATTTTTTGAACACGAATTGACACAGATACGACGAATCATCATGAATTTAATACCTGCTTCTAATACCCTCATGAGTGGAAATCCGCTTAATCCGTGTCATTCGTGTTCGATAAAACAGATGAGAACTTAACAAATCGATGATTGTACCTATATTTGCCGAATGAACAAAGGTCTAAAATACAAGCATATTTTTATCGATCTGGATAAAACGATCTGGGATTTTGAACGCAATTCAAGAGAAACCTTTCTTGAAATATTTAATAAGCATAAACTTTCAGCAACCGGTATAGAACATATCAGTGATTTTTTGAATGTATACCATAAGATAAACGATATGCTTTGGGCCCTTTACCGGGAAAATAAAATCAAGAAAGAAGTCCTGAATATTAAACGATTTGAATTGACCTTACAGGAATTTGGGATTGATGATCTTATTCTCGCTACCCGGATTGCTGAAGAATATGTCTATCTAAGTCCACGGAAAACGGCTCTTTTCCCTTATTCTCATGAAGCGCTTTCGTATCTGAAGACCAGGTATACACTTCACATCATTACGAACGGCTTTGAAGAACTTCAATTTAAGAAACTCGACAACTGCGATTTACGGAAATACTTCACAACAATAACAACTTCTGAGGAAGCTGGAGTTAAAAAACCTGGAACTGCCATATTCAGGCTCGCATTGAAGAAGGCCGGGGCAGTTCCTATGGAAAGCCTGATGATTGGTGATGATCTCGAGGTCGATGTTGCCGGGGCAAAAGGTATTGGAATGGGCACATTGTATTTCAATCCAGGGCTCACGGTTCACCAGGATAATCCCGACCATGAAATCCATTCCTGGCAGGAGGTCATGCGATTACTTTAAATGATCATTGATCCTGCAAGGTGCCACTATTGATGATATTGATGGCACTTCCCGGCTGAAGTGAAATTTCCCCGGAGACAACACAAGTTGATGCATCAATCAGGAGTACTCCCGAATTTCCCTGCCCAACCGTAAGATTACCTAATACGGTCATGGTAGCACCCGGTTCGACAGACATGATGGCACCATCTTTAATTTCGATATCCTGGCAAATAAAACTAGATGAAGCTTCAGGATTGTATACCGGATTATCAGGAATAGTCACATTCGTGCTCGAATTAGGCACATTCCCGTCATCCCAGTTACCCGCCGTGTTGCAATCGGTTTCCGAACCGGCTATACCTCCCTTCCAGAGCCCCGGTGTACTGACATAAATGCCGTAATCTTCCACTTCTCCGAAAGATGTCGATTCACATGGGATCAACGGAGTACCGTACATGATCCTGATCCTCATACGGGTCATTCCCTTTGCGGCATTAACCGGCGGAACGACAATTGCAGAATACGGGCCTATCCCGGGCGAACCGGTCACGGTCAGAGCCTCTCCACAATCGTTGAAATCACAGTCCTGGTTCCAGTCGATCCAGATCCCGCACTGATCGGCGGGCCACCTCAGATTTCCGGAACTGACCGTAATCGGATAGCTTTGGCCTGGCAATACTTTGGTAAAAGTGCAGGTATAATCGGCATAACCTCCGGAAGTACCGGTTGTGGAATTATTGATCGTACCGACCTGCACGTTGTTAATATACTTGTACCAGTTGTCTGTATTGGCCGTGCAATAAGCCGGCGGTGGCGGCGGCGGCAGGCAGGGAGTGTTTACACAACTGATCTCCCCTATCCATCCCGATGAAGTGACACCCAGATCGGAATGAAACTGAAACGTCAAAGCACCGCTGCATTTGTAGGCAACAACGGTATCCGGCGAAGCTGTCCCACAGAAAGTACCCAGTAATGAATCACTGGTTGATGTTCCGTCATAGATTTTCAACCAGTCGTAAATACAATCTGTACTTTCCTCCAGGTTGAATTCATTGAACACGACCTGTATGCTCTTTGATGTGTCACCAGGCATAATGGTCATGGTATAATCCTGGTCAGGCTGGTAATAATCAAAGCCCTGGGGGTCGAAGAACAGACCACTGCAACTGGTTATCGTATCATTCGACATGTTGAACATTAAAGGCAGTACTTCAATGTAGTTGGTCTTGGTCTCGGTAACATTGCCGTTAACGGTCAGCGAAACCGTTTTTAAGCCTGTAGAACAATAAGTGACCGTATGCGGGCCCTGCGTACAGGCAGTTTGCGGTGTAGCATCTTCACCAAAATTCCATGAATAACTGGTAACAGAACAAGAGGATTGATCCGAAAAAACGAGACTGGTATTAATTGTGGGCTTGGTTGTACTAGCCTCAAAATCCGAATTGGCATAATTGACAGAAATATAATCCGATTCAATCAGTGTATCTGAGCCAAAGCTATTTGTTGCGATCAACTGTACAGTATAGTCACCATATTCCAGGAACTGCACTTTAGGATGCCGTGAATTCTGGTCCGTGTTATCCAGGAAGGCAAATGTTGAAGGTGTAATTGTCCAGGACCAGGTGACAGGCTCCTTTGTTGACATTTCAAGAAACTGAACCGGTTGTTCCAGGCAGGGGATTGTGTTATCGGCTGTAAATCTTGCTGCAGGCACCGGTGAGATTTGGAAGGGGGACGTATATGAAAGCGCTGATCCTGTGCGGTTATCGGTCCAGGTCGGGTAAACACGGCTGCCCAGGGCAGTTATGCCCAGGTAATCGCCCATATATCCGCCAGCAAGACCGGGGATGGGTGCCGGTGTAAACGCAACATCGCTCACTTTAAAATCTTCCCACATTGTACCGCCATCAATCGATGTCGCTACAAAGACTTCACATTCGGTTGATGAGACATTCCGGTCATCGAAAAAGATAACGGACAATTCGCCGGTAAGCCTGTCACAGGTTATCCAGGGAAAATAATGTTCCTTTCCCAGGCCGGAAAGATCCTGGTTTATTTTTACCGGATCTGACCAGGAGACGCCTTCGTCGGTAGATCGGATCATGTAAATATCGATATCAGGTCCTTCATTTACACCCGGAACCCCAATATTAGTCCAGACAAGATATATAGAGCCATTATAGGGGCCTCCGCTGATATCCACGGCCATTACGGGAAAAGAATTGACCCGGTGATTCTTGGAAGTTTCGGTTGTCCTGATCCCTCTGATATCCGAGATGATCCTTTGTGCCGGTGCAAATGTAATCCCTCCGTCGGTCGATTTTGCAAATCCGATCGCTGTTTCATCGGCCGGCCATGAGTCATAAATGGCCCAGGCGACATAGACTTGCCCGTCGGGTCCGGTCTGGATGTTAACACCCTGATTATGGCTGCCGGCATTGACATTATAACTGACATCGACCGGCGTCTGGTAATTGAGTCCATCATCAACCGAGCGGGTCACCTCGATCGGATAACCGGTAGCGCCGAAATCCGTGTAGCCGACGTAAATGTTTCCTTCATAAGGGCTGGAAGCACCATTGTCAACCCACATATGGTTTTTATCCAGTAGGTTACCGTTCTGTGTTGCGGCCCGGACTGCAGTCCATGTATTTCCATTATCTTCCGAATAAGCCACTGACTGGCCTTCTTCATTATCGATAAAACCGATATACTGACGGCCAGATGTACCAATAGCTGCTGCAGGGTCACCATAATTAGAGCCTCCGGCACCTGTGATGGAGCCTCCCCAGGAATCACCGCCGTCGGTTGAGATCAGGTAATCTGTACCGTACAATGAACCGACCGGGTTTGTGGTGGAATTATTAGAGTTCAGGATCAGCATGTTGTTCGTCGGATGAACAAATACTGAGTTTTCGCTTTGTGTTGAACTTTCCGATGTTGTCGGAATATCAGGTGAATTGGCGGTCATAACCATTGGTGATTCGATGCGGCTTCCCGTGAAAACCGCCGGAGGGACACTTTCAAATGGCGCTGCATAAACAAATCCGGAATCGACCATTTTTCGCCAGTACCGCATGTTGTCGATGCGTGTATTAATTTTATCAACGCCTGTTGATGTCGCCTTTGGAAGGTGCCTTCCCGGTTGCCGGTCAATTTGGGCTGATATGGATGGTGGTAGTATACATAAAGCGATGATTGGAATTATGATCCTTTTCATCAATACTACCTATTAAGTCTAGCTTAATCGGTAAGTATCTAAATAGTAATACGTATTAATACTGAAGGATCAGGAAATAATTGTACCCAGGGCGGCTCCGTCAAGAATTTTCAACAGGTTTCCCGGCTGGTTCATATTAAAAACAACAACAGGGACATTGTTCTCCTCACAAAGAGTAAAAGCCGTGAGATCCATGATCTTCAATCCTTTATCATAGGCATCCCTGAAGGATAAACGGTGGTATTTCGTTGCAGAAGGGTTTTTCTCCGGATCATCAGAATAAACCCCATCAACACGAGTCCCCTTGAACATAGCGTCAGCACCAATTTCAACGGCTCTTAATGCAGATGCGGTATCGGTGGTGAAATACGGATTTCCGGTTCCCCCACTGAAAATGACGACATAACCCTGATCCAGGTATTGTCTGGCTTTCAAACCACTGGCTTTTTCAGCGATTGGTTCGATCTGCAGGCCTGACATCAATTTAACTTTAATGCCGGCATCCGTCAGGGCAGATTGAAGAGCAAGGCTGTTAATGACTGTCGCCATCATACCCATGTAATCTCCCGTTTGCCGGTCAAAGCCCTGCTGACTACCTTTCAACCCCCTGAAAATATTTCCTCCGCCGATGACAATGGCAAGTTGCACACCTTTTCCGTATGCTTCTGCAATTTCCCGGGCATAATCGCTGAGCCTTTCAGGGTCAATTCCGTACGACTGTTTGCCCATCAGCGATTCGCCACTGAGCTTAAGGAGAATGCGTTTGTACGTCATGATGATTTGGTTATATGATTAATCATTATCGTTCAATATGCCGCCATTGATCAGCTGGATGGAACTTCCGGGCAGTGCGTCGATGATGCCCGCAACATTAACGGTTCCGCCATTTACTGTAAAGCCACCGCTATTCCCCTGTCCGACAACCAGGTTACCGGTAATGTTTAAAACGGCACCAGCTGAGATGGTCATTTCAGCGTTATCTTTTATTTCCATATCGGAACAGGAATATGAACCAGCAACCACAGGGTAAAAGTCAGTTCCGGCAGGAATGATCACATCCGTGCCTGCCGTTGGAATCCGGCCATCATCCCAGTTATTGGCTGTGTTCCAGTTTGTTTCAGAACCGATAGTGCCGCCTGTCCATAGTCCCGGGGTTCCGACATATAGGTTGTAGTCTTCCACTTCGCCATACGTTGTTGTTCCGCAGGGACTCACCGTCCCGGTATAGGTAATTCTCACCCTCATGCGGGTATAACCCTTATGCGCATTAGCCGGCGGCGTGATATTCGCCGTATAAGGGCCATTTCCTGGTGTACCGGATACAGTGATTGTTTCACCTGCATCTGAAAAATCCCCGTCGTAATTCCAATCGACCCAAATACCGCACTGATCATCAATATATGGCGTTCCATTTGTGATGGTAATTGGATAGGTAAATGTAGGCGAAACCTTGGTAGAAAGGATTGTATAATTGCCATATCCGCCCGGTGAGCTGCATCCCGTCAGATTATCAATTGCACCGATCTGGATATGGCTTATGTATTCATCACATCCCGTATAAGAGCTGCCGGCAATACAATAAACAAGTGGAGTTGGCACGCAGCTTATGCTTGCTATCCATCCCTGCGCCGTGACCACTTCATCAGAATGGAACTTGAAGGTAAGGGCGCCGGAAGCATGCCCTGAAACCACTGTACCGGGTGAAGCTGTTCCGCACCATGTCCCCAGTAAATCGCTGGAAGTGGTCGGTCCATTATAAATATTCAAATAATCCCATTCACAAGTGGAAATATATTCCAGGTCAAATAATGAAAATACGACCTGGACGCTCTGTGAAGTATCCGCCGGATAAAAGGTCATTGTATAATCCAGATTTTCCAGATAGTCTGAAGTCCCCTGGGGATCATAGAATGTACCGCTACAGGTCGTTATATTGCCATTCGACATATTGAATGATACTGGAATCACTTCGATATAATTGGTTTTAGTATTCGTCACATTTCCATTCACCGTCAAAGAGACTGTTTTAAATCCCGTCGAAGAATAAGTTACGGTATGAGGGCCCTGAGTGGTTGCAGTGGCAGGGGTTGCATCTGTGCCGAAATCCCAGCTGTAACTGGTTATATTGCAGGAAGATTGATCGGTAAATACGACATTATTATCAATGACAACCTGTGAAGTATTGGCTGTAAAATCAGCATTGGCACTATTTACAGAAAAGTAATCCGTTTTCAGCAGTGTATCTGATCCAAATGTGTTGGCAGTAATCAGTTGCACCGAATAATTTCCATAGGCATTGAATTTAACCTGCGGATTCTGGGAAACTGCGCTGGTGCCATTCATGAAGGAATATGTCGGCGGATTGATGCTCCAGAGCCATGATATCGGGTTCCTGAAGGTACTGTCGGTCAGTTGGATGGTTTGATCAAGACATGGAGTCGTTGTATTTGCACCAAAATCAGCGACGGGTCGTTGATTCAAAATATAAGGAGATGTATAAGTCAGTGTTAAACCGGTCCGGTTATCGGTCCAGGTCGGGTATACCCTTGAACCGGCGGCTGTAATACCCAAATAATCACCCATATATCCACCGGCCAATCCGGGTATTGGAGCAGGTGTGAAAGCCACATCACTGATTTTGAAATTTTCCCAGGTATTCCCGGCATCAAAAGAATTAGCCACCCAAACTTCGCACATGGTGGATGACACATTACGGTCGTCATAAAACACGACCGAAAGGTTTCCCGTGACCCGGTCGCAGGTAATCCATGGAAAATAATGCTGTTTACCCAGTCCGGAAGGATCCTGGTTTACGCGAATCGGAGCTGACCAGGTGGCCCCCCCGTCTGTAGAGCGGATCATATAAACATCGATGTCAGAACCGGTATTTACACCAGGAACGCCGATATTAGCCCATACGATATATATATTTCCGTTATTGGGGCCGCCACTGATGTCGACTGCCATCGAGGGAAATGAATTGACGCGTTGATCTTTGGATGTTTCGCTGGTCCTGATCCCTTTGATGTTTGAGATAATGCGTGTAGCTGTTGCAAATGACGCACCGCCGTTGGTAGATTTGGCAAATCCGAGTGCTGTTTCATCGGCCGGAAAGGCATCGTAAACAGCCCAGACTACATACACTTCCCCGTTAGGGCCGGTCTGGATATTTACGCCCTGATTATGGCTGCCTGCGGCAATGGCTGTGCTGATATTGAGCGGTGCGGAATATGAAAGCCCGTTATCAATACTCCTGGTGATTTCGATAGGATAACCCGTTACCCCAAAATCCGTATAGGCAACATAAACATTTCCTTCATGGAGGCTTGTTGCACTATTGTCAATCCACATATGGTTTTTATCGAGTAAATCGCCATTTTGTAGGGCGGCAGCCACCATGGTCCAGGTCAAGCCATCATCATCAGAATAGGACACCGACTGGCCGTTGTTATTATCAATAAATCCGATATACTGACGCCCGGTCAGGCTTATTGCCGTAGTAGGATCACCTGAATTACTTCCCCCGGCGCCATTGACCGAACCTCCCCAGGTGACGCCACCATCATCTGAAATCAGGTAATCAGCACCGTATAGATCAGATACAGGATAGTCCGTGGAATTATTGGAGTTTATAACCATCATGTGGTTTACAGGGCTGACGAAAACAGAATTTTCACTTTGTGTTGAATTCGCCGAGGTTGTTGGAACGTCATCCGAATTCACACTCAACACTATCGGGCTTTCTATCCGGCTTCCTGTAAATATCGCCGGGGGAACACTTTTCACCGGGGCTACTTGAACAAAGCCCGAATCGGCCATCCTTCTCCAGTATCTCATATTATCGATCCTGGTATCAATTTTCCCTATCCCTTTTGCAGTAGGTTTGGCAAGATGCGCGCCCGGTTCACGGGTATTCTGAGCTTGCAGTATATTAGTCAGAATAATTATCGCGGTTATTAGTAGTAAAGTCTTTCTCATCAAGTTGGCAATTATTGGCGTTTAGTGAATTAAGAATTATTAGGTTATGATCTGGCAATTTCCCCGGTTCAGGTCATGTTCAACCGCTTTGAATTTGGCTGTCAATATACGGCCATCCGAGTACTGCACTTTCACTTTATCGTTTCGTCCGATCTTTGGGATTTCACGTCGCTGGGGTTCATTGGGCCGGTTGGCCTGTGTATCACTATGTGACTGGGCCAGCAAGTCTTTTCGCTCTTCACGCATCCGTGAACGGTCTATTCCGCGCGGCGCCCTGGCTTCCCTGACTGATGACGCATCCTGCAACGGCAGTTTGCCCCTGACCAGGAATGAGGTGATCTCTTCATTGATCTTCTCGACCATCTTTTTAAACAATTCAAAAGCTTCGAATTTGTAGATCAGTAAAGGATCCTTCTGTTCATAGGCCGCATTTTGAACGGATTGTTTAAGCTCATCCATTTCCCTCAGGTGCTCCTTCCACGCATCGTCAATCATCGCCAGGGTAATTCCTTTTTCAATGGACAGAATAATTTCTTTTCCGCCATTTTCATAGGACTTTTTAAGGTTAGCGATAACGTTCATGGTTTTTACCCCATCGGTGATCGGTATGGCAATATTCTCATATTGCGGCTGATTGACGTATACATCCTGGATTACCGGGTAAGCCAGTTCAGCTATTCTTTTGGATTTTTCACGGTAATGCTCATACGCTGCTTCATAGAGTTTATCGACCATGGTTTCAATCCTCATCGAGAAAAACTCTTCAGAGGTGAATGGAGATTCAATAGCCAGGGTTTTCAGCAGCGCCATCCGGAAACCGTCAAAATCTTTAGCTTCCATATACTGGTTGATCATTTGCTCACCGACATCGTACATCATATTGGAAATGTCAACGGCCAACCTGTCGCCAAACAGTGCATGACGGCGCTTTTTATAAATGACTTCGCGTTGCGAATTCATCACATCATCATACTGAAGCAATTTTTTCCGGATGCCGAAATTATTCTCTTCCACCTTTTTCTGTGCTCTTTCGATGGATTTGGTGATCATGGAATGCTGAATAACTTCGCCTTCCTTGACTCCCATTCGGTCCATGATCTTTGCGATCCGGTCAGATCCGAACATGCGCATCAGGTCGTCTTCAAGGGCGACGAAAAACTGGGAAGAGCCCGGGTCGCCCTGGCGCCCTGCACGGCCCCTCAACTGGCGGTCGACGCGGCGTGACTCATGGCGCTCGGTACCGATAATGGCCAATCCTCCGGCCTCTTTCACACCGGGTCCCAATTTGATATCGGTACCACGACCGGCCATATTGGTTGCAATCGTCACCGTTCCGGATTTACCGGCTTCAGCAACGATGTCGGCTTCTTTCTGGTGCAACTTTGCATTCAGCACATTATGGCGGATTTTGACCCTGGTCAGCATTCGGCTGAGCAACTCGGAAGTTTCCACCGACGTTGTTCCGACCAGAACAGGCCTTCCTTTGGCAACAAGGTCTTCAATTTCTTTGATCACGGCATTGAATTTCTCCCGCTTGGTCTTGTAAACAAGGTCTTCACGGTCATCCCTGATGATCTTTCGGTTGGTCGGGATCACGACCACATCCAGTTTGTAAATATCCCAGAGCTCACCGGCTTCCGTTTCTGCGGTACCGGTCATACCGGCCAGCTTGCCGTACATCCTGAAGTAATTCTGCAGGGTGATCGTGGCATAGGTCTGGGTAGCAGCCTCCACTTTGACATTTTCCTTGGCTTCAACAGCCTGGTGCAATCCGTCGGACCAGCGCCGGCCTTCCATGATACGCCCCGTTTGCTCATCGACAATCTTGATCTTATTGTCCATGATCACATAGTCGACATCTTTTTCAAACAGCGAATAAGCTTTAAGCAACTGGTTAACCGTATGCACCCGGTCTGACTTAATGGAAAACTCCTGCATCATTGCCTCTTTCCGGTCCATCTTCTCCTGGTCCTTCAGACCCGACCGCTCTATTTCCGCCAGTTCGCTACCAATGTCAGGTAGCATATAGAACTTAGAATCACCGGTATATTCAGTCAAAAGATCAATTCCTTTTTCCGTAATGTCGATGCTGTTATGTTTTTCATCAATGACGAAGAATAGTTCGTCATCGATAATATGCATATTTTTCGCCTGTTCCTGGAGGTAGAAATTCTCGGTTTTCAGCATCAGCGCCTTCATTCCGGGTTCGCTAAGGAATTTGATCAGGGCATTGTTCTTGGGTAATCCGCGGAAAGCCCTGAACAGCAGTTCGCCGCCCTTTTTCTCATCTTCCGGTGATGCATTCTCCCCTAAAAGTTTTTTGGCTTCCGCCAGAATTTTTGTGACCAGTGCACGCTGGGACGAATACAGTTTTTCGATTTGTGGTTTATAATTTTCAAATTCCTGGTTTTCGCCCTGTGGTGTCGGGCCTGAAATGATGAGTGGCGTACGTGCATCGTCGATCAACACCGAGTCAACCTCATCGACGATTGCATAATTATGCCCCCGTTGAACCAGTTCATCCGGATTACCGGTCATGTTGTCCCGGAGGTAATCAAAACCGAATTCATTGTTGGTCCCGAAGGTGATGTCGGCCAGGTAAGCGTTGCGGCGGGTCACTGAGTTCGGTTGGTGACGGTCGATGCAATCGACTTTTAGTCCGTGGAACTCGTACAGTGTTCCCATCCATTCCGAGTCTCTTTTCGCCAGGTAATCATTGACTGTCACGATATGGACGCCTTTTCCCGGCAGGGCATTGAGGTAAACCGGCAGGGTGGCGACGAGTGTTTTTCCTTCACCGGTGGCCATTTCCGAAATTTTACCCTGGTGCAGCACCATCCCGCCGATCAGCTGAACGTCGTAATGCACCATATCCCAGGTAATAATGTTACCACCAGCCAGCCACTGATTCTTATAATGGGCCTTATCTCCGACGATCGTGATGCTGTCTCTCTTTGCAGCCAGTTCACGGTCCATATCTGTAGCTGTGACAATCACCTCGTGATTCTCCTTGAATCGTTTGGCTGTTTCCTTCATTACTGAAAAAGCCTCCGGGAGAATTTCATTCAGCGTATCCTGGGTGATCTTATAACTTTCCTTCTCGATTTTATCGATCTGTTCCCATAGTTTTTCCCGCTCCATGATATCCTCTTCCTCTTCGATCCGGACTTTGATTTCTTCAATCATGCTGAGCTGATCAGAAACCGCTTCCGCTATCTTCTTTTTAAACTCAACTGTTTTTTCCCTTAACTGATCGTTGCTGAGTTTGCTTATTTCTTCATAAGCTGCCAGTGTTTTATGAAGGACAGGATTGATTTCCTTTATATCCCGTGAAGATTTATCTCCGAATAATTTCTGTAATAAACTCATATTTAATGCAATTTGCCGCTGGGGTGCAATAATTGTTCCTTAATGACCGACCGTGGATTAATGACACATTGGCAGGAACTAAAACTTGATTTAAAGCACAAATTTAAACCAATTTCGTGATAATTTCAGCCAGACCTAAAATGAGCTGAACAGTTTTTGAAGGTTTTCGCTCGGACTGGGCGCCGGGCAACGGGCGATCTGGCCTTTGTCATTCAGCAGAACAAAGTAAGGATAGGTACTGGCATCATATTCTTCCAGCAGATCGATATTTCCACCATAATGCAGGACCAGCCATGGTAATTCTGCACGCATCAGGTAATCATTGAGCACTTTATAGTCCTTATCAACTGAAACAGCGACAAAAGCTACTTTATTTCTGTATTCCTCAAAAATTTCTGAAATCATGCCCAATTCCGACTGGCAGGCCGGATTTTGTGAGTCGAAGAAAGCCAGATAGACAAATTTTCCGGCAAAATCGGCAAGGCTGAATTCCTTTTGACCGGTCACATCCTTTAAAATGAATGCGGGGGCCGGCGAGCCCGGTTGTAGCCGTTTGAATCTGGTCAGCAAGTTGGTGGCAATATCCCGGTTTTCCAAAGAATTTCCTGTTTTTGCTATTTCACTGACTAAATAAGTGATCCTGTTTTTTTTAAAACCGGATACATTGTATAATTCCTTAAGGCCATCAAGAAGTAATAATTCCCTTATTTCAGCATCGTTTAAAACCGGATCGGATTTCAATGAATCAAGGATCTCTGGCAGACTCGCCTGCCCGTTAACCATGTCGTAGGTTTTATTATAATCAAAGTATTTACCTCCGCTTAAAAAATATTTTTCAAAATAAAGATGAAAAAAGTCCATATACTCCAGGTGGTCATACAGCACCGGTTGCCCGGCCAGGTATTCGGCGCCTATGTTTTCCCGGCTTTTCAGGCGCATGAACAGCTGCATTGAAGCCGTTTTGTACCTTATGTAATCTTTAAAAAAAGTATTCGTGGCATTCTGAAAACGAAGCTCAATGGCCAGGATAAAATTATCATAAGCGCTTTTTGAACTTCCTGACCTGATCTTTTGAGAATAATTTAACAAGAATTCATTGTATAACTGATTGAAATCCTGGATAGAAATATTCAGGTGATCATCATCATCTTTGATAATCTTATGTGGTAAACCCGTCCGGTTATAATAGGAGGTAGTCAGCGATTGCTCTTTCCAATTAATATCGATTTCATACGACTGACCTGGCTGAATGAAGAATTCAGCCTGCTGGAATTCGATATCAATCCAGCAGTATTTAACATGGTCGATATTGATTACAAAAGAAAATCGCTCATCTTCACCGATCAGCATACTTTGTAAGGTTTGCCTCATGTAAGTAAGCTGGTCGCTGTAGGTCATTAACCTGACCGTTAATCCACTGCCATTCATCACATGACCTGTAATGGTTGTGGTGTCAGCTTTTAAATTTAAACAGGATGACAGGAGTATGAACAGGATGACGATAATTTTTTTCATGCCGGTATTTATAATCAAACGACAGAAAACAAGAATTATTCCATTTAAAATTTCACAACATCCGGCACAAATTGGGAAGCATCTCCCCCATTTCGAAGAATATCCCTGACAATGGATGAGTTCAAGGCAGTATGTTCAGGCATGGTCAGTAAAAAGACCGTTTCGATGTCGGCGTCAAGATTTTTATTGATCTGGCCGATGCTTCTTTCAAATTCAAAATCTGCTGAAGTTCTCAATCCCCTAAGCAGAAAGCGGGCATTCATTTTCCGGCAGAATTCCACTGTCAGTCCACGATAAGACACCACGCTGACTGAGGGTTCATCCTGAAAAACGGCCTTGATCCAATTTATTCTCTGTTCCAACGTGAAGTAGCTTTTTTTCTCGGCATTTTCACCTATCGCCACGATGATTTTGTCGAACATCGGCAGTGCGCGTTTGATAATTGATTCATGACCTTTTGTGATTGGGTCAAAGGAACCCGGGAAAACAGCAATTCTTTCCATCATCAGATTTTTAACAAAGATAAATTTTTTGCCGTGAAGGGTAATAAAAACCAGTCAAACGAAGTTATGAACAATTAAAACCATTTCCATGAAACTTATTATTTTTGCCGCATGATTTTTAATGAAGAAATTGCCAGAACGACAGCCAAGTCACTTCTTCAGATCAAGGCAGTCAAGCTTAACCCCCACGATCCATTCACTTGGACATCAGGGATTAAATCACCCATTTATTGTGATAACCGTGTAACGCTATCCTTTCATGCCATCCGAACCTATATCAGGCAGCAGTTTGTGCAGATCATCCGCGAAGAATTCGGGGTGGTAGAATACATTGCCGGAGTAGCCACGGGTGGTATTGCCCAGGGAGCCCTGGTTGCCCAGGAATTCGGCATACCCATGGTCTATGTCAGGTCAGAGAAAAAATCCCATGGCATGGAAAATAAGATCGAAGGCCGGATAGAGACCGGTAAATCGGTTGTGGTGATCGAAGACCTGGTATCGACTGGCAGCAGCAGTTTAGCAGCTGTGCAGGCACTGACTGAAGCCGGGTTTATCGTCAAAGGAATGGTTGCCATTTTCAGTTACAACCTGGATTCAGCCAAGAAAAATTTTGCCGATGCAAAATGCCAGCTGATCACTTTATCCGATTACAACTCCCTCATCCATGAAGCGTTGGAAAGCAATTACATTACCGATGATGAGTTGCAGTCGCTGGTGAAATGGCGTGAAAACCCTGAAAAATGGGGAAAGTAGACTTTCGCAGCCATACTGTTGAGTTGACTGTCGAGGCTGAAAAAGCTTATGCATTTATAGTTGATCTGAACAATCTCCGCAAATTAATGCCGGAGCAGATCATTAACTGGAACTCCACAGAAGATTCCTGTGAATTTGATATCAAAGGCATGGCGCACATTACACTGCTTAGGTCTGAGTGCATCCCTGACAAACTTGTCAGGATGGTTTCCGGACCGGATACGCCGCTGGAATTGGAAATCAGGGGAATTATCGAAAAGGTTTCCGTGAACCGGTCGTCGGCTTCCATTGAATTGACCGCCGATTTGAGCCCGATGCTACAACTGATGGTTTCAGGGCCACTGCAGAACCTGGTGAATATAATGGCGGATAAACTTAAATCTCAAATTTAATTTCTTTCAGGTCACACTCGATGATCTTATCACCCGGTATTTCAAGGATTAGCTGACCGTACCTGTTAACACCGGTTATTTTCGCTTTGATGGATTTTTCCTTATAAATAAAGCCTGCCATTTCCTTAAAACGGTAAAATTTGGCGAGGTATTCAGCATCAATCGCCTGTTTCTGCCCACTTTTCAGTTGATCGTATCGGATTTGCAGCTTTTCAAGAATATTACCAAGGACTTCCTGTAAGTCATATTCATAACCGCTGACCATTTTCAAGGAAACCGGATTAGTGGATTCGCCGGTGAACGAAACCTGGTTTACATTAAGTCCGATCCCAATCACGGCAAAATCAAAAATATTGCCTTTAATGCCGTTCTGGATAAGGGTTCCGGCCACTTTGTGATCACCGATATAAATATCATTCGGCCATTTGATGCGGATGTCGTTGCGGGAAGGCAGCAATTCCTGCACCAGGTCGGTAAGTCCCAGCGAGATGGTTTTATTGAGATAAAACTGCGCGTCTGGCGCCAGGAAAGCCGGATAAAGCACAAAACTGAAGGTCAGGTTCTGTCCGAATTCACTTTCCCATTTTGCGCCGTCCATACCTTTACCGGCCGTCTGAAAATCTGTGATCAGCAATGTGCCTTCCTCAGGCTTTTCCCTTGTAAGCCAGTCCATAAAAAAACGGTTGGTCGAGTCGATCTCCTTCAACTGCAAAATTTCATTCCCAATGGTACCCATCTTTTAAACTTTTTTTACAAAATTATGTTTTTGAAAGGTTAGAAAGACAAAGCATTAAAAAATAGCATCTTAAAAAAGCTTAATTTTGCCGTCAAATTACAATTCATGACCCGGGAACCTTACGAATCTGAAGAACTGGTAAGCCTTATCGTAAAAGGTATGGAAGATACCAAGGCAAAAAACATCATGATCCTTGACCTGCAGGACATTGAACATGCCATTACTAATTATTTTGTGATCTGTCATGGCAGTTCAAGACCGCAACTGGAAGCCATTGCCGATGCTGTCATCGGTAATACGCTGAAAGGAGTCAAGGCGAAACCCTGGCATAAAGAAGGATTTGAAAATGCGGAATGGATTTTGCTGGACTATGTCGACGTGGTTGTGCACATCTTCAAAGAGGACAGGAGAATCTTCTACCAGCTCGAGAAACTATGGGCCGACGCAGAGATCAAGCGGCATGAATATAAGGAGTGAAGCTGCAAGCTTGAGGCTTGAGGCTTGAAGCCAAAAAAAAACTAAATTACAAAGCAAAAACAGACAGAATGGCAGAGGAGAATTTCAATCAACAAGATAAGGAAATCAATAATTCACCGAAAGGTAAAAACACCAACAGGTCCAAATTCAGTATCTACTGGGTTTGGGCAGGGCTTTTATTTGTCCTGGTCATGACCTATCTGGTCAACTGGGATACAGGCACGGCCAAAAAGGCATCCTGGGGAGAGATCAAGGAAATGCTGGCTAGCGGCGATATTGAACGGATTGTACTGGTCAATAAAGAAACAGCGGAGTTTTTTCTTAAACCGGAAAAGATCGATGAGCCGAAATACAAGGAGATCAAAGAGACCGTACCGGCAAAAGGGCCGCATTATACCTACAATATAACTTCGCCCGAAAGTTTTGAGCGCATGGTTGAAGAAGCACAGAAAGATATTGCCGCACCGGTTTATATTGAAAATGATGTCAGGAGGAACTGGACCGGTGATATTTTAGGATGGATCGTTCCTATAGCCATCCTGGTGATCGTCTGGCTGGTGATCATGCGGATGATGAGTCGCAATGCAGGTGGTGCCGGCGGGCAGATCTTCAACATCGGCAAGTCAAAAGCACAACTCTTTGACAAGGCTTCCAGCGTATCCATTAATTTTAATGATGTGGCCGGACTGGAAGAAGCCAAACTTGAAGTGAAAGAAGTGGTGGATTTTTTAAAAAATCCTTCAAAATACACTGAACTGGGTGGTAAAATTCCTAAGGGTGTACTGCTCGTAGGCCCTCCGGGAACCGGAAAAACCTTGCTGGCCAAGGCTGTTGCCGGAGAAGCACAGGTTCCCTTCTTCTCCCTGTCAGGTTCGGATTTTGTGGAGATGTTCGTGGGTGTCGGGGCATCCAGGGTGCGCGACCTGTTCAAACAGGCCAAGGAAAAAGCACCCTGCATCGTGTTCATCGACGAGATCGATGCGATAGGACGGGCCAGGGGCAAAAACCAGATCACCGGGGCTAATGACGAGCGGGAAAGCACGTTAAACCAATTGCTCACCGAGATGGACGGATTTAGCACCAACTCCGGTGTGATCATCATGGCCGCCACCAACCGGGCCGACATCCTCGACCGTGCACTGTTGCGCGCCGGCCGTTTCGACCGCCAGATCAACGTTGAACTGCCCGACCTGGACGAACGCAGGGCTATTTTCGCGGTACACACAAAAAACCTCAAATACGACAAAGAAAATGTCGACCTGGAATGGCTGGCGAGGCAGACTCCCGGATTTTCCGGTGCGGATATCGCCAACGTAGCCAATGAATCGGCCCTGATCGCCGCGCGTAACGGCAAGAAGATCATTGAAAAGCAGGACTTTGTCGATGCCGTCGACCGTATCATTGGTGGGCTGGAAAGAAGAAGCAAGATCATTTCGCAGGAAGAGAAGAAAGTGATCGCTTTCCATGAATCAGGCCATGCCGCTGTAAGCTGGCTTTTGCCCCATGCACACCCGCTGGTCAAGGTGACCATTGTACCGCGTGGCAAAGCGCTGGGTGCAGCCTGGTATCTCCCTGAAGAAAGGCAGATCACGACGTTCGACCAGATGTTCGATGAAATGACGGCTACACTGGGTGGCCGTGCAGCCGAAGAGATCATTTTCGGCCGTGTATCCACAGGGGCGCTGAACGACCTGGAACGCGTCACCAAACAAGCCTACAACATGGTCGTGTTCTTTGGCCTGAATGATAAGATCGGCAATATAAGCTATTACGATTCGACCGGCCAGCAGGAATATTCTTTCAACAAACCTTATAGTGAAAAGACCGCCGAGACTATCGACGAAGAGATAAAAAAACTCGTTGATTCCGCCTACAAACGCGCGGTTGAAATTCTGAAGTCGAGCAAGGACAAGCTGGAAAAGCTGGCCAATATCCTGCTGGAGAAAGAAGTCATCTTCAGCGAAGACCTGGAACATATTTTCGGTAAAAAGATTAAGCAAGTCGGACATGAGCTCGTAGTCACCGATGCCGGCAATGGAAATGATGCTGAGGTCGCTGCAACGGAGGTAAAACCGGCAAAGAAAAGCAGGAAGAAGGCGGATAGCGAGTGAACTGACACGTGATAATGCCAGTTGCCGCTTCGTTTTGTATTTCTATTTTTCTATCTTTGTAAATATTATGGAAGAAAGCACGTCGAAAGAAAAGGTGTTGAAAAACGTCAGGGAGGCGCTGATTTCAAGAACGGACCAACCATATCCTAATGTGGAGTACGATAAGCCGGTATTTCGTGAAATGGAAGAGACGCCTGACATCAATTTCGCCCAGGAACTGACCAATGCCGGCGGGCTTTTTATTTACTGCGAAACGATGGATGAAGTGATCAACGGCCTGAACTTCCTCGTCAATGACCGCAAATGGGATCATATCTTTGCCATGGAACCGGCCATTATCGACATTCTGCACAAAGCCGGGATCAAATGCCATTATGACCATGTTCAACTTACCGATGCTCATGTAGGCATGACCGGATGCGAAGCGGTTGTTGCCAGGTTGGGCAGTGTGATGGTCTCTTCCGGGCAAATGGCCGGGCGTCAGATTTTCGTTTACCCGGAGATCCATATCGTACTGGCCTATGCATCGCAACTGGTAACGGATATAAAAGATGCCATCCTTAAAATCAGGAAGAAATACGACCAGCGGATGCCTTCGATGGTCTCGCTGATCACCGGGCCCAGCCGGACTGCTGATATTGAGAAAACGCTTGTCATGGGCGCACACGGACCAAAAGAATTATATGTCTTCCTGCTGGAAGACCGGCTTTAACTGACTATTGCGTGAAGAACCTCATCACCAGGACCATCACCGGGATATTTTTTGTAGCCATTATCATCGGCTCCATGCTCCTGCATCCATTTTCATTCGCATGTGTTATTTATGTGATCATGGTATACGGTTTGCTCGAATTTTTCAGGATTGTCAAGACTGATCAGATATTTCCGCAGCAAATTGCCGGTATCTTTTTTGGTTCAATCGCTTATCTTTTACCTGTTATTGCGGCCTCCGGGATTATCTCACCAAAATTTCTCGCCCTGATGCCACTGCTCATCATTTTTATTTTCATCACCGAATTATATCGTAAAAAGCCGAATGCCATGCAGAACGTGGCATTCACAATATTTCCCGTCGCTTTTATCTCCATTCCGCTTGCTACTTTGGTTCTGCTGATGAGTCCCCTGGTATCGGGCGAATATGCGCACTGGCATATTTTGCTTGGCTTTTTTATCATATCCTGGTGTTACGACACCTTTGCCTATCTTACCGGCATGTTGCTGGGGAAACACAAATTCTTTGAGAGGATTTCACCTAAAAAAACCTGGGAAGGCACCATTGGTGGAACAGTCTTTGGTTTGATCGGCGCTTATGTCTTATCCTTGTTTTTTGTAGAACTGAGCGCGGCACAATGGATTATTGCCGGTTTGGTCATCATTGTGGCCGGGACGTTTGGCGACCTGTCGGAATCATTGTTCAAGCGGATGTATAATGTAAAAGACTCAGGAAATTTTTTCCCGGGTCACGGCGGGGTGCTCGACCGGTTTGATTCAGTACTTTTTGCAGCACCGGCCATGTTTTGTTATTTAATCTTGCTGAATTTATGAGGCTGCACCCCAAAGGAATCCTGCCCCTGCTGGCCACGCTGGCCATCCTGCTCTTCCTGGTGTGGCTGATCAACCTTGTCTTTCCCCGTCAAACCATCATTCATTATATTCTTTACGGCATTGGCATTATATTCTACGTCTTATGCATCCGGTTTTTCAGAAGGCCTTTCAGGGCAGTGCAAACGAATCCCGAGCATATAATCAGCGGAGCCGACGGACATGTTGTCGTCATCGAAGAGATATTCGAGACCAGGTATTTTCATGAGCAGCGGATCCAGGTCAGTATTTTCATGTCGCCAATGAATGTGCATGTGAACTGGTACCCGATCAGCGGGGAGATCCTATACACTCAGTATCACCGCGGATCGCATATTCCGGCCTGGCGACCTAAGGCGAGCCTTGAAAACGAACGGATGTCGATTGTCATTGAAAATGAACAGGGTAAATCGGTGATGATGACCCAGATTGCCGGGATGGTAGCCCGGCGGGTCTTTACCAATGCCAAAAGAGGAGCTTATGTCTTCCAGGGTGAAGAAGCCGGGATCATTCGCTTTGGATCACGCGTCGACCTCCTGTTACCGAAAGATGCCGAAATCATGGTTAAAATGGGACAGCCTGTGAGAGGATGTGAAACAGTGATTGCAAAATTCAAAGAGAAATAAATATTTTTGCAAAAATTTTTTAATTCAAACGTATGACCGAGGAATCCGAATTATTGTTGCAGGAAACGGAGGACCAGATGAATAAATCCGTTCAGTTCCTGGAGAAAGAATTACATAAGCTTCGCACCGGCAAAGCTACTCCCCAGATGCTTGAAGGGATCAGGATCAATTATTACGGTGTTCAAACGCCCATTGAACAGGCGGCCAACATTACCACACCCGATGCGCGGCAGATCATTGTGCAGCCCTGGGATAAAAGCATTATCCATGACATCGATAAAGCAATCATGGCGGCCAACCTGGGACTGAATCCAAAAAACGAGGGAGAAATCCTCCGGATTATTGTTCCTCCCTTAACGGAAGAAAGGCGCCGCGACCTTGTAAAAAAAGCTAAAACTGAAGCGGAAAATGCGAGGGTCAGCATTCGCAATATTCGCCGTTCATCCAACGATATGGCCAAAGACCTTGAAAAAGAAGGCGTCGCCGAAGATGAAGTGAAGAAACTTCAGGAAGATATCCAGAAACTGACCGCCAAATTTATCGAAATGGTGGATAAAATTGTGGTTCAGAAGGAAAAAGATATTATGACGGTGTAAAGACTTCAGCATGCAGTTTTCCGATTTCGGGTTCCGGATTGTTAATAATCCTTGAGGCAGCGGACACTGTTGCCATCCCACTTTAAGGATGATTCCTTATTAATCCCATCCAGGTAACAGGATAGTGATCGGGATATTGCGAAGCTTGTGTTACTCTCTGTAGATGTCCAGTAATAAGCTTTGCCTGAACCTTCGGTGAAATCGCCATAATAAACCCGGCAGCCGGAAGGCTTGCATGAAAAGCCAAACAGATCGCTACCATCGCCTCCCCCATACCAACCCTCGGTGGTCTTAAGATTTGCACCTGCATCAAATCCCCTATAATCAGCCAACTCCCATTCAAGATCACCTATACCGTACTGGTTGTCAACCGCTCCTTCCAATATCTTCCATTCATCATTTGTCGGTAAATGCCAGCCCGGTGGACAAATACCCTGTACTCCCTGCTGGACAAAATATTGCATCATTTCATCCCACAGATATAAACCGCCATTTTTAGCACAACTATCGGGTACATCGTTGTAGCAGTATTTTTCCAGTATTCCATTGTTCGACTGGTTCTGGCCTCCCGGGATCATTGTTCCGACGTTCAGGTTCTCCTTCAGCCAGCACTGGCTGAATACCTGGATGGTGTTGTAAACCTGGCCATCGTAATCCACTGTGGGTATTCCAGGGCAGGGAATATTGGTGGCAAACTGGAAGGTAATAAGCTGGCTTTCGTCAGGATTGCCTGGTATTCCAGACTCAAGGCCGGCCGAATAGCCGATTAAAAACAGATTATTACCTAAAGAAAAATTAAATCCCCGGGTTTCTTCCGCAGTTTTTAATTGATCATAATGGTTTTCAGCATCCTGGTATTCTAAAAATACCGTTGGATTTGTTCCCGAAGGAATATGAAGGATCTTGATTCCGTCGCAACTTGCACGCCAAAACGCCTTGAAGAAATAAAGATTTGCATTCCCCAATGTTAACCGCAAAGTATGAATTCCTTTTTCCAATACCCGGTCGGATTTGAGAATTAACCTGCCCGTCAAATCTGTCACAACCAAGCTGACATTGTCCTTTTCAGGCACATTTACAGATATGGTGGTTTGATCTGCTGCCGGATTCGGGTAATTCTGAAAAACCCGGAAATCCGGATTGGACTGGGGAAATTGCGATAGCCCAACCCAATATTCCAGTACAAGCACTGTATCAGGATAATATAAAACCGTATCGCACGACAAGGTGCGGTTAATCACTTTTATGCTGTCTATCTGCACATGATCGGAATTGTTAAGAGCGGTGAATTCCAGTTCAAGAGTAGAATACTGGGCAATCAATCCTGTGCTAAGAATTGAAAAAAATGCGGAAAAGAACTTTTTTTTTGACATGGCGAATTCAAAGAATAAGAAGTTCTAAAATTAAAAAACTTGAGCCAGAATTGCAATTAAACCATACTATTTTCGAGTAAATTACTTTTATGATTAAATGCTGCTGATTAAACACCAACAGGAGTTGCGGACTCTGCCAAGTCAAACTATTTCTCAGTGCAATTTTTGCAAATATCTATTTCTTTTCTATTCGAAAAAAGCATTTGCCGAAAATCATTATACCTCTTCCCTTTCCAAATTTCTGAAAATGATTCAGTTTTCAGATCGCCTAACCGGTGCGATGCATCTTTATCGAAACAGCAGGGAACGACCAGCCCGTCCCAGGTAATCACACAGCCACGCCACATCCGGAGGCAATGGTTGTTCAGCGGATTATCGATGCTGAATTTGCCGTTGGATTTCATATACCTGGAGTATTTAGCAACCGACGGGATCCGCGCATTTCCATCTTCAAAGTTATAGACCTGGGCCGTTTTGATCTCGAGTTTATCCACACCGAGATCTCTGGCCCATTTCTTCAACTCGCCGACCTGGTGCTCGTTGGTGCTGAAAACAATGAACTGAAGGATAATAAAAGGAGTATCCGACTCCAGTTCCTTCTTCCATCTCACCAAATTCCGCGTTCCTTCGATCACTTTATCCAATGATCCTCCCACCCGGTATTTTTCATAAGTCGCCTGGTCCAGGCCATCCATTGAGATAATGATCTGGTCAAGACCCGACTCTACCGTCTTCCGGGCCAGGTTATCCGTTAAAAAATGAGCATTGGTGCTGGTTGCGGTATATATATTCTTCTTGCCTGCTTTTTCAATCATCTTGAAAAACAACGGATTCAGGTATGGCTCACCCTGAAAATAGAGAATCAGGTAAAAAAGATCGGGGGAAAGCTGATCCAGTATCTGGTGATATAATTCAACGGACATGGCACCTGTGTCGCGGGTGAATTTTCGCAGACCGGACGGGCATTCAGGACAACGAAGGTTACAGGATGTCGTGGGTTCGATGGAAATGGTGAAAGGCTGCCCCATATGCCTGACATGGCCGGAATATCGACTGAGGTAATAACTGGAAACAAGCTTTAGAAGGTTAAACGCTCTGCGTGGTGTAATACGCAAAAGCAAGCGAAAGGTATCGGATAGGCGGGGATTCAAAATGGGTAGATTACTTTTTTCTTTTCTCGTCCAGCTTTCTTCTGAGCAGCGTAACAGCCATAAATCCCAGCTTGAATGCAAAACCGGAGCCGGAGAACAAATTTTCTTTCACCTTATTGTACAATGTTACTCCGGTCAGGTTATCGCTTAGTTCCCCGAAACTGGTCCGAAGTTTTCTTTCCTGCCGTATAATCCGTTCGCGGTAACGATCCTTTAAGAGCTCTATCTCAGCGAATTCATCGTTCTTTTTGTCCATCTTCAAGGTCTTTAATTTTATCAAGTTCCATCTGGGTCATGATCATTTTTGTAAAGGGCCTGACTATAAGTTGCTTTCGCATTAGAAATATCAGCAGGGCAAGTACTACATAGAATCCGGCTATTAAGAGGAATCCAACGGCCATATTCCCGGTAAGGTCGCCAAACCAGTACGCAAAGGCAAACGAACCGAAGACGAGGACAAAAAACAGGAACAGGAAGATCACCATCCATAAAACCAGTCCGGAGAAAAACCGGATCAGGAATTCGGCGACAGACAGCCGCAAGTAGCTGATCCGGAGATTAACATATACTTTAACCTGCTCGATGATCTGTTTGATTTGCGAAGAAAGGCTATCGTTTTCCATGGGGTTGGGTATTGGGTATTGGTTACTGGTTATTGGTCACTGGTTATAGGTTGTTAGTGACTTGTTCTTGGTTGTTTTTGGTTAGGATTGAGGATGAATTTCCCTGTTGCTATTTTGCTTTACGCCGGGGTGTTCTTTTGGCGGCGGCGGGTTCTTTTTCCATACCAAAATCATCCAGAATTTCACTGATCCCAAGTCCAAACTCATCAGAAAAATCTTTTACCTTTTTCTTTATGTTTTTACGTGTTTCACTGCCTTTATCAGGAGCGAAAAGGATACCGGCAATCGCGCCTGCTGCAGCACCGGCCAGGAATCCAATCAGAAAATTAGAAACCGTTTTGCTCATCTTTATATATTTTCAGTTAATTTATCAACGAGTTTAAATCCACCCAGGAATTCTTTGGCGACAATCCGGAGCACCGTATAGGAAGGCACAGCCAGGATCATCCCGGGAATACCGGCGAGGCTTCCCGCCATTAAAATGACAATAAAAATCTCAATCGGAT